>Ga0065711_1000533_pt1 | contig 74456 bp, 35 predicted proteins | sample Hoacrofraction12_FD_59098 | JGI IMG/M metagenome (GOLD analysis project Ga0065711, IMG submission 59098) | Hoatzin crop microbial communities from Cojedes, Venezuela - Epithelial fraction 12 v2 (version 2) | ecosystem: Host-associated > Birds > Digestive system > Esophagus > Crop | place... | reverse complement strand
GAGGAGAGGCTGAGGGAGCTGGGCTTGTTCAGCCTGGAGAAGAGAAGGCTGAGAGGGGACCTTAGAAATGCCTATAAATATCTGCAGGGTGGGTGTCAGGAGGACGGGGCCAGACTCTCTTCAGTGGTGCCCAGCGACAGGACAAGGGGCAACAGGCACAAACTGGAGCATGGGAAGTTCTGTCTGAACATGAGGAAGAACTTCTTCCCTCTGAGGGTGACGGAGCCCTGGAACAGGCTGACCAGAGGGGCTGTGGAGTCTCCTTCCCTGGAGATATTCCAGACCCGCCTGGACGCGGTCCTGTGCAGCTGCTCTGGGTGACCCTGCTTTGGCAGGGGGCTGGGCTGGGTGACCCACAGAGGTTCCTTCCAACCCCTAATATTCTGTGATTCTGTGAGAATTGCTCCCATAATTATTTTGTGTTTAAATTAGCAGTTGTCAACTCCTTGGAAGCTGCCGGCGTACTGAATAGTCAGAAGACCTGCCCGAGTGACCCACAGAGGTTCCTTCCAACCCCTAACATTCTGTGATTCTGTGAGAATTGCTCCCATAATTATTTTGTGTTTAAATTAGCAGTTGTCAACTCCTTGGAAGCTGCCGGCGTACTGAATAGTCAGAAGACCTGCCCGAGCCCTCCCCTGGACCCTCCTCAGCTTTCATGTTTTGTGATGCCTATGCAAAGTGAATTTCTCTCACCTCCACTCCAGGCTGCCCCACATCCACCCCGCAAACGCCAACGCCGCCATCCCCCAAACACCACCGCCCCTCCAATGCCGCCAGGGCCTGCTTGGCACCTCCCGGCGCTGCACGGGCGCGTACACAGGCGCAAACCCCAGCTCCTTTCTTCTCAGGTCGCAGGTGGCAGAAACGGGAATGTAACCAGCCCCTGCTCGGTCACAAGTATCCAGAGCTCAACGGTATAATTCAGTCTAAGACACCCTGCCAAACCGGACATCTTTTTCAAAGTAGCTTCTAATATCAATACTATTAAAAGACCAAAATGTAAATATTCAGCATTTAATTATTTAACATTAAACAGCTATCCACAAAAGAAGAAAATTTTCCATTATTGTCAGTAGCAAACTTGATCAAAGGAATCTAATCCTTAGAAGAGATAATTTCTAATGATTTCTAATAATTAACAGGGTGTTTTGAAGTCTAGAAGTTGTTTATTTTAATGGGAGAGACTTAAAAAACCTCTAATTTATGACCTTAAATGGAAGTTACTAAATGAAAAAAACAACCCTCTCCTAATAACAAATAGTAACGCTGATGCTAAAAAAAATCCAAACTTCTAAAATTAAAAAAGTGTTTTCAAATCTATGTGGCAAAAGCAATGCCCAAGAGCCATCAGCAAGCATGGAGAACGGACTGCAGAAATCCCCAGCTCCAAATTGTTGGGTTTGGGGTTTTAGTTTGTTTTTAATACCAGTCATTTTAATTCCCATTTACAAATTCAACAGGTCACCTTATAAAAAAACAAAACCACCCAAAGCCTTGCACAGACGCCAGCAGCTGTTCCTGACACCGCCAGGCTGGCACGCTCAAACACCAGGACACGCTCCAGAGCAAGGGAAGATCTTTCTCCACCACCGCCAAGACTTTCCAGCCCAGAGACAGAAGAGAAGAAAGGAAACGCAGACATTTCTCACTACGCATTTAAGTTGTCCTGCTCTTTCCAAGTCAAGCGGAGTTTAATATTTTCTCTGGACTGCCAAGTAACCGCCGTCAGAAAACCACACGCGCTTCGACATAACAAGCAGCCTCTGCTCAGGATCTCTTCTCCGAGAAAGAATTACACACCTCACCCACGGGCAGGGTGGTCCGTCACATTAATGCTGAAGGCTTTTTGGCAGGGCAGAGAGCGTGGACGAGTGCCTGGCGCACAGATAAAAATAAAAATAAGAAAAAGAAAGAATTCTGCAGCACTTCCAGCACTTCATAGCCCAAAGCCAAAAACGTTAAAAAGCCCCTCCCAAAACAAACCCCTCTCATCTTCTGCGTCTGCAAACCCCCACTCACCCCGCTGAGCATCTCGGAAACCAAATGTCTTTACCAACCTATAGAAACCTCAGTGAACGCTGATTTCAAGATATTGTGACTGTAAAGAGAATATATAAAGCTTAAAAAAAAAAAATCCAGCTGTATGTCACAAACTGCTGCATCGTGAAACCCTGGCTCAGCTGTCTCACCCTGGGAGACCCCCTCGGTGGGAAGCTCCCAGTCCACTCAGGCTTTTCGTCCCCATGCTCTGGGGATACGGATCGTCCATGCAGATGCAGGAGGGTCCTTCAGCTGCTCTCCCTGCTCCATCAGTACAGCACGGCTCTGACGGGCACCGGCACGAGCAGGACGGGGCTCTCAGACCCACACCGACAACCCACACCATCCGGTCTGTCTCCACTGCTCCCTGCCTGCCTTGTGAACGCCGCGATGGTCAAACACGTGCAAAACACCCATTTCTGAATGGGTGCTACCACACAACATTATCACACGTCCCTCAAACAAGGGAGCTGAATGAGTAATGTGTCTTCATTGCACTACGACTGCTCTCACTGAGAGGCGGTAGGAAACGGGGCTGGGCTTCCTTCGCTTGCTGAACGCGGAGGCGTTCAGATTAGATTCAACTTCAGAAGTCTGTATTTCCTCTCTAATAAATGGATACTAGATGCTACTTAACTACTTCTCTTAAAAAAAAAAAAAAAAACAACAAAACCAACACTTGCTTTCTTACACATAAAAATAACACAAAATCTATTAATGACAAGTGATAACATGATTCCTACTAGAGGGCTAGGATACAGCTGGGACCTCCAACGTCAGGCTGCTTCAGAAGAGAAATTGCTGTTTACAGACTCTCCATTCATTAGCAAGCTGTGTAAATTGGGTTTAAGTTTGTTTCAACGCTTAAACAGAAGTTTCAACCGAAGCGTGGTTGTTGTTTTGTCTGTACCCCGCCACAGAAACCGGGTGAGCTCCCCCAGCTCTCTGCAGCAAACGGCTCCAGCTCCTGCGCCGATCCCCGACGTGGGCACACGAGCAAGCGTCCTATCGTAAAAGGTGCTGGTGAGATTTCCTACAAAGCGCTGCTTCCAGTTCTTGTCACCACTGCTCGGGAAAGAGCACGCAGGGCGCACCAGCGAAAGCTGAGGAACAGGGTGTTGCATAGGAGAATAGGAAAAGATCATGGTTTGGCTGAGCAACCGGGGCTACGTGAATTCAACAGCCGTTTCACACTCAACGCCGAAACAGCAGAGGGTTTGTGCTGAGGGGTCAGAACAGGTATCCTAACTTCTGTGGAACAATCAAAGAAAAATAGCACGGGGAAAGAAAAGGCAAGATGAATTTCCAGGCCCACGGCAGGAGTGAGCACTCCCTAACGCTCCTGCTCTGGAAGCTGTAGCTACACCAGCTCTGCCAGCGCTCCTTCCCCATCGCCTCGTGCTGCCCTGCCTCTTGCAATTTTACCTCGCTCTGAACCCCTGTATTTCTAGTGCCCTGCCACAGATCCAGTGGCATGCAACAGTCCATAGCTTTAGCCGAGCGGTTATCTGAATTTCTCACAGAAAACTACATCGTTTTACTCTGTTACGCTTCCAAGCAACGAAGTCAGAAACTTGGAGCTTCTTCCATGCATTTACATCTCTTGACTCAGACTCAGGACTGGCTTCTTGCACTTCTCAGTCGAAAGCATATCAAATTACATATTCTAATACATTATTCACAAATTACATTTGGAGGAAGGAGAAGCAGACAATTACTTCATGGGTCTAGGAGCGCTCTACACCATTTGGCTAAGACAGCAAAGCACCCCAAAGAACGCCTCTGCAGTAACGCCAGAGAGAAAAGGCCGGGGAAGCAGGACTTTGAGCTGCTGGGGAAGAAGAACTATTTGTTCAACCAGCTGTCCAACACACGCCATTCAACTGGAGCGCATCAGAAATTTCCACATAAAGCAAGCCTTCGTTAAAGAAAAAGGTAGCAGGTTGAGTTATAAACTTCTTGATTCCAAACACTGAGTTCAGGATCCGTGTCTGACGCCCCAGGCAGAGCCCCAAAGGCACTGGAAACCTGCTGAGGTGATGGCCGGCCCTGGGGATGCTGCAGCACTGACAGCTGGCCCCGAAAATGATGCTCGCTGACCCTGTCGGGGCCTGGGAGCTCCCAGGCATTGAAGGAGATACTTTTTGATCAATCTGGCGCATCACTTTTCCAGTACATTTTGTGCAGTATCTAAAAAATGTAGGAAATACTAACAATGCGCTGTATTCTGTACTATCTGATAACGCTTCTGGGTAGCCTGGAGCCAGACTCAGGGCTCCCCAGGGGACAATTAATTCTAGCTGACCTCAGGGAAGCCTCAGGCTGTGAGAAGCTAAACTGGAACAGGGATAGGAAAGGAGGGTAATCACCTCTTCAGAAGAACACAATCAGAAAATATCAATCTGAAAATGTTTTGTAATGTATATGTAACAGAAAATAAAGAAGCCTTGCTTTTTAAGGGTAAAAGATTGGCAACGCAACTATCTAGTGTAAAACTGTGGACTCTGATTCAAAGTGCAGTAAGCTGAAAAGCAAAGGTAAGTTGATTTGCTTGCTTTCTACGAGCAAACAAGCTCAAGCGTTTGCACACGTAACTTCTTACAGCTGCTAACACATGCGAAACCCACTTGAATGTACAGACACACTCAAAAACCTGGCATCATCGCTTCAGCATTTGTCTACATGAAGTTAAGACTTCTTAATACTGACAAAGCCAGAAATTGTCACCCATCACATGCTACAGAAGGAAAAGACAAACAAGAAGTACAAACAACTACCCTTCAGTTTTCATTACTTTTGTTATGTACGCCGACACAGGACCTTCTCTATTTAATTTTCTTTGTCCCTCTATATTCCATTGTGAGAAATACAGTTAGACTTCTGAAGCATCGCTGGTACAAGGGCTTTGTTGACTGGCACTTTTACACGTAGTGGAAAGACACATAACATCTTAATTAATCACTTTCTTCCTACAGTTAAGAAATGAAAGCTAGGAGCACATTCCATACTATTTCACAGAAACATCCAGAATTGCCTAAAATATCCTCCAATATTACAGCAGTTTATTTTTTGCAGTCTTCTGGCTCTTATTGATCAAATAACAAAGTTGAGCTTTCCACTCTAAATTATGTTCCTACAACTCTTCCATTATTAAAGAAATCCACATATACATAAAAATGAAGATAGTTGTGTACATACATTATTAATATTATATACACACTTACTGTCACACAATCGTAATCGGATTGGCAGAAAGGAAAGAAACCCCCACATGAAATGAGAACCTCTCGTGGGTCTGTTAGGTAGGTGAGAATCACAAGCATCTCATGGAAACCTCTGCAATCTGTAAAACCGCAGTGAGCGCTGACATCTCCTCAAACACCCCAGGAAACAAGCAGCCCAGGACCGCACTCCACATGAACGCCACAGCAAACACAGTTTCACACTAAGATGTCCTATTTCAACACAGTAATATTGCCCACTCCTTCGATTCAAACACCACCACCAAGGGGGGTCAGAAGACAAATACATAAAAGCTTTGTTATACTTCTATCAGCATTTGTAACTGTACTTCCGCGCTGCACACACATTTCAATCTGTGCAAAGACAGCGCTGTTATTCAGTTAGCGTCTCAGATATTCTACACGTAACTTTTTTTGACAGGAAGCCTCTGACCTGGCCCAACGCTAGCAAAAACAAGCAGAGCATGCCAAATCCAACACCCAGGTGTTGTTTTCAGCTGCTGTATGACTGCTGCAAACACCAGCAGCTGAGGGTTGGTTTCATGTTGATTGTACTTCAGGCACCTCTTCCCAGTGCTCCCAGAGTCTCCAACAGACTCTGGGACGCATTTCAGCTGCTGCTTCGTATGCTCCTGGTGCCTTTCGCTTTTGCCACTCTGCTGCACTGAGGACTCTGTCCGGAGACGAGCACTAACATCTTGGTTTTCTGTTCTTGTATTTCTGCAGGAAAGCTCTATAAAAACGTGTGACCACGTGAACCTCCTCCCTGAAAACAGGACCCATGCCACAGAATCCCCTCTACTGTCTATTTTTACATATATTAATGCATTGAAACAAATCAATTCTTTGTATTCTACAATGGTATCACTGCATTTTAGCTTTCTCCAAGTATACGAATACAAAGGGATAGCTTATTACAGTCTAAGCAAAACGTGAATACAGCAGAAGAGATTCCGTACTCGCTTCATTCTCAAAGTATTTCACAGCATCTAATTTTAGAAAACGAAAAAGATACAACCCTTCTCCCAGTAGTGTGTGAATACTGGTTTTCAAATCTATTCCTTCTTCTTTCTGCCTCTATGAAAACCTCTTCAGATTCAGTTTCTTTATGTAGCTTCTAAAAATAGGGAACTGTAACTTTCTGCAATAGAAACAAGAATAAAATGATTCCGCAGAGAGATGAATTATTTACTCTGCATAAAGTTCCTCCAAAGCGGCTAAGAAAATTGTATTTCAGGTTCACCAGAGAAAATCACAATAAAATATTCTGAAATCATCTATAATCAGTTATGAAAATGGTTTGCTGAAGCCTCTATGCAGACAGCAGACACGATTAAATAAATCAGAAGCAAGGAAGCCTCCTTTATTTAAATATGGTTTATGAAATAACAACAACAGCTTCTATCTGAATTCCAGGTCTGGGACATAGGCAGGAATACGATAAAGTGGTTTAAAGGTGGCCTCTGGCCATGGTGGTGTCGGCTCAGTACTGCTGAGAACCCCCAATACTCATTTATGTCAACAGGCATTAACAGTTCTTCGTGCAGGATTAAGTGCTTTCACTTCTGGCCTCTTCACCTTTCAAACATCAAATGCAGGGTGTTAGAGATTGTAGGTTTGGTACACCTTAAAAAATAACTCGCTCATTTAGGTGAAGAAACAGGACAGCTCTGATAGTCAGCACTGTAGTGCTCGGATCTTAAAAAAAAAAAAAAACAACCAACCAAAAAAAAAAAAAATCAATAAAAACCACAACAACAACAACAAACAAAAAAAGCCCTTTAATGTAGAAAATTTGGGCTGTGAGCTGTCAGGCCCACCCCAGCTCTGATTGTTCTAATCTAAAACAGTAGGTGCAGAATCTCCACAACATAAGGACCACCTGAAACCACTTCCTTGAGGAAAAAAAGCTAAAAAAGAATTGGGTGAGGTTTTCCAGCCTAAAATGCAGTCGCCTACCAGATTCTGATGCTGGAAGTGCTGGTCTGGACTCCAAACTTTTTCCAAGCTAGACACCTCGGGCCTCTCGGAGACCTTGCCTAGATCACCACTACTGAATACCTTGGCATATGAGAGATCAAAGTGCTTTAGAGCATCTGCCTATGGTGTCTTTGTGCTCCATTAATTTAAAGATGGCAGTCTCAATCACTCAAACTCCATTTAGTGTACAGTTTGACACAACTTCAAGGTCTATGTAAGAAAAACCCTACCAAAAAATACAAAAACCTTGGCTGAAGAGTCTGTAACGGTAAAAAACCAAATCAGAAATTAAAAAGAAAAAAAAACAAAAGGCAGAAAAAAAAAACCCTCACCAAAAACCAGTCACCCTTGGCTGAATATCCAAGGAAAGCAACGGATTTTAACCGTGCAAGGGAAAGCAAATCCCTTTTTATTATGGAAAATACAACTCAAGAGTTGACTAGAGAGTGTGAAATCAAATGTCAGTCAAGCAAAAGAGAATGCACTGGAATGACTTAATTCCTTCACGTTTCATAAAGAAAATGTAAATATAGAGCATTTAATTTCTCAATAGAGAAATGTTCTTTTTATTGAAATGTTAAGCAGGGATTAAAGATACAATAGGTTATAACTCAATCCCCAGTTATGTTTGGCTTTCTTGAAGCATCATGGGATATTTTGGCATGAGCTATTTTCTTCTGGGTTACCTCCTCAAAATCAGGTTCCTTTAATTATACACAGCTTTTGTCATTCGAAATAAATTTATTGCTGTCTTTTTAATGCTACTTGAAGTACAGTTGAACTATACTCAGAAATGGTGAAAATCGAAACTTTGAATTGCTAAGTGATACATTCTCACAAAGGATCCGAGGGTGCCAGAGGCCACATATTCAAAGCCCTAATATTGAGATAGGCATCTCAGTCATACGCGTCTTGACACGGCTTACTCTTCTTTCCCTGAGGAAAAAATTCTCAGAAGCAAAGTTATACTCTATGCGACATCAAATATAACGTGAGCCTTTTCTGTACGAAACTGTGCACCCAAGCAGGACTTCATGACTGCATTGAGCACGTGTTGCACTTCTGCCCAAGAAATGGCACTGCAAACCATCTGTATGCCTCCAGCCCAAGTAAACACCTCAACAAGCTGAGCAGAAAAAAGCTCCAGTGAGTTTGTAGAACACCAAACCAACCTACTGCTGACTGCAAACACCAATCCACCAAAGCAGCTGGCTTTTTGCTGGTCAAAAGTCACACAAAACACACTTTGCAATATTTCATGAGCACATTCAGGCCAGACAAAACACGGGAGCAAGAATTTCAGCAGGACGCTAATTAACTTCTTAGAGGAAGAGCAAGCCACTGTTCCAAGCGGCAGAGGGTGCAGCCCGCATCTCAGGCTCCCAACGTGGCGAGTCAACACGTTGCCACTGAACCAGGGGCTCCATCTAAACAAGTCACCTTCCAGCTCTGGTTTCGTTTTGGTTTTTCTTTGGCCATGACAAGTATGCGCATGCATCGCAGATGGACAAGGAACTTCACCTGGGCTCCACCCGAGCGGATGGAGGAGCTCCCATTCCCCCCGCCATCCCACTGGGATGCAGCCTGGCAAGTTACTCTGCTTCCCTGGCGTAACGCCCAGCTCTGCAATCTGACCGACTCTCAGCCGCAAAATCGAATACTGGCTCCCCCAGGTCCCTGTCACAGACCGATACAGGGTGAGTGTGTATGCACACGTCTCTCTGGAGGTTTTTATTTTACAGCCTCTTCAACAGCCCCTTCAACTGGCTCCTGGAAAAACTCTTCCCATTGGGAAAATGTCCATTTCTGAAAATGGAACTGCAACTCACACTCCTACCTCATCGTTTTAATGAGAAACATAGGTTAGAGAAAGATTAGAGATGACAATCTACAGTAAACAAACACAAAGACAAGTATTTTTTTCCTCAAATTCATCTGTTCACTGGTGGGACACACTGCAAGTCCAAGTCCAAACACTGCTTCTGTTAAGAACGTCATCTTCACAAGAACACCTTCAGTCAGGTGAACAAGACAAGTTCAGGATCTTTAATATCATCCATCAAGCAACTGCCAGCATCTTTTCCTCAGAAAAGAGACTCTTGGGAGCACCCTGCGACCTTTCTTCAGTGGTGTGTATTTATCAGGCAGGTGAAGAGATGCCCAGCAGCCCCCAACCTGACCATTGTGGTTCTCCTCTGCCTCCCATCTCCACACCCCAGCTTCAAGGAGCTACAGAAGCACAGTGGGACACTGCTGACCCCAGCGTGACACAGGTGAAGTAGAAAGGTTCTCCGAGAAAGCCAAAGCCTTTCCTTGATGAGCACTTGCCACACAGCAGACTCCCAAATCTGAAAGAGTTGTGTTTGGCCAAGTAGGCTGTTACTTGGTGGCTTCATAATTACACTGCATTATTTGCAGATGCTTCTCTCTGAAAACGAATCCTAAACCACACTAACAGAGAAAATGCTCAACAGAAAATGGCTGTCACAGTTGCATCATCATGAATGTACGATTTTGTGATCAGAAGTCAGGTGGTTCTCCAGAGTCAAATGACTTTATTATTCCACTCTACAGAATGAAAGATGGAAGATGTCAAAAGGACACCGGAGTAGTTAATCTGTGTGAAGCCTGGGTAAGGAACGAGAAAACCCATACATCCCAAAATGGTAAATAGGTGTACAAAAGGGAAGGTCAAAGCAAACAAGAAATATATCACAACGGTCCTCTGAAAACATTTCTATCGGACAGACACTCGGGAGGGGAAAAAAAAAAGCTCTGCTTTGGTAACGTGGCTGCTCTAGTGGCCAGGAGCACTTGCCTCGGGTATTTCCCTGCAAGTAAAGAAAATATGGAACATTGTCTCTACGCTAACGGTTAGATCTAAACTACTATGATTAATAGCCCCTGACAAAGAGAACAGAACCACCAAGCTAGCATTTAGAAGGTAATAAATAGACAAAAAGACCTAGAAATAACTGAACAGCATATGACCTATTAAATCACTTATCAAAGACATAAAACTAAATATCCAAAGAGAAAAGGAAGGTCAACTTAGACATAACTCAGGTGTTCAAAATCCATAGTAATCCTTTGGCTATAAGCACAGCCCTAATACACTGTTCTAAGGACAATATTAGAAATAATCTTCAGCTTTACTAGCCATAGTTTGTGAAATACTGGAACAGACCAAGTTGAAAGCAAACCAGGTAACGGACAACACCCAATATTTTGAATAAGATAATCCTACTTTCAGTTGCTTGTCTTTTTTTTGTCAAACAAGCTAAAAACCTCAGCAAAAATGATTTTACAATTTCAGCTGTTTTTTAGAGAGAAATAGTTTGCTCACACGATGCATTCTTCTACGACTCTTTAGCTAGGAACCAGTTGGACCTGTGCAGCCAGAAGACCTGTGCACCTCCAGCCATAACAGAACCACGCGAAGAAAGAGCACACACTCCATCAGTCCTATGAACAGTGCACGCTTATTTCCCACCCCCCTCACCCCATCCAAGTTTATCCTCATGTTGGAGTCCAGAGCGTAAAATCCGAAGAAGCCCTGCCTCAGCAGCATCTTTTCTCTTCGCCTTTAAACTTTGCAAACACAAGACATAGCTGAGCCTCAAAGAGATCTCAGCATACACGTGTTCACACATCTGTTCGGAGTTTGGCTGAGGAATGCTCTGAAGGCTGTTTGCACCGGGCAGGCTTTAGGCAAAGAATGCTAAAATGAGCACGGTTTCTCCCGTGACTGATGTTTAGCTAGCAAGACCCGGTCCTCCCGCTCTCCCCTCCAGCGCCCGTGAGAGCTGCGGCAGCTCCGGCTGGGCAGACGACGCTTCCAAACAGGGACAGGCTTCAGCTGCCCTTGTTCCAGTGATCGCCGCTGTGACAGCCGACCTCTCGCTGCCATTTGCAACCATACTGCACTCTACAGAACGCCACGTATCCACAGAGTTTCTGCGTCTTTGGCAGAAACACTCAAACCTGCCTTTTTGCATCTGTGACAGTTTCCTAACTAGGCCACTCATTTTAATATGTTTTCACGTATCTAACACTAACCAGAAATTATGTAAAGCTCAGCTCTTCGGAATGCATGTAACATCAAAAAAATGTGTCAGGTATCTCAACAACAAGCTGTTAGGAAGAGCAGAATCTATATATAGTTTAATATCTCCTGAGCTCAGATGCATATTAGCAGCCTGGTTTAGCTCTAACTACCACCGGATTTATCGTGCTGTCGGCAGAAAGTTTGCCCACTCTACATATTTGGAATTTTACCCATAATCTGATACGGTGTTTAGGGAGCACTGGTTTTTATACACAGTGTAGACTCCATCCCATACAACATTTAACGCAAGTTGCTATAGTATTCCCTGTTTCAAAGTTACAAGTCTAAAGAGCGTAATGCTCCACTTCCAGCCGTGAACACTGACTCGACTTGGACTGTTTTCACAGGACATCACAGAATAAATCTTGGAGCTGATTTACAGAGACATGCCTTCCACACAGCTCCTATCAAAAACAACCAAAACATCAGCCTGGTTTGGTCCGCACTGTTTATATAAATTTCCAGTTTGCATCACAAAAACAGACGATCTGTAACCATGGCCTGTCAGCTCGGTTCAACAAAATGAACATTTCTTTTAGTTTGTGTATACCTCCACCATCTCTGTATATTAGTTTAGTAAAACAGTAGTTAATCTAAATAAGAATGTTAGCCTTCTGCCTCCAAATAACACACCCAAGTTTCAGGAGCGCTTAATTTTAGAACCTATACGGATGATGAATGACACACAAATATTTAGAAGTTTCAAAATAAATGAAACTGGAAAAATAAAATACTTTGCAACTGAGCTGTTTGATCCTCCTCACACAGCCACAGCCTGTCTTTACGTAGGTATACGCTTTCTCTCCCTTGACACCGTCGTTTCCTGCCCGCTTTGAGACAAGATGAATGTTCATTGAAGAACGTGGCTGTGATTAAGCTCCCAATGCATTCTTCATCTGTGGTCCAGCTGGAAGAGCATCTCCACTGCTCCTCTCTCTCCTACGGGAGAAATCTCTAACTGATGCACTGAGCTCTGCAGAAAGGTGTTGGATTAAAAAAATCTCAAAGCACCCTTCAAAATTTATGATGTCAATAACTTATCTCAAGTACTAAAAACTGAAAAGCGCTATGGCTCTGCCCCAACAATGGGCTCTGCCCCATCTCAGGAATTTTTTACAGAAAAATTCATTAAAGGGGAATTGAGCTTTTACCTGTTTGTTGTGTTTTCATAGTGAATTCATAGTTCAGCCAACTGTTTCTCCAAACTTTACATAACAGTAAAGTTTGTTTTTATGAAGGTGAAAACCAATACCTATCTTTTTACTCTCACTGAAGTCCTCTGAAATGGGCACCACAGCCACATCCCCTCACACAAAACTCAGCGGTACCACAGCAAAGCACAAGGAAGCCCCGTTTCCTTTCCACCAGTATTTATCCTACCACACCACAGAGTAACTCTCACCAACAACTGGTGGCACCCAGCTCTCCCACGTGCCCATCACTGGGTGGCAGTCAGCAACACTAAAGGCAGGGTGCACCTATTGAATTATTTCAAGAAGCACAAGAGAAATGTCCCAGCTAAAGCTTCCAACCAGAAATTAGCACATCCTCACTCCCAGAACTACAGACCTTCTGCAGTCTCACATAAGCGAGATGATAAATGACATTCACACATCAGTTTTCAAAAGCTGTTCCAGTACGCTCACTTCTCTCGTAGTGGGGAGCCCAGCACTGGAGACAGCCTTCCAGCCAGGTCTCACCACAGCTCCACAGAAGATAAGGCTCTCCTCCCCAAGCCGGCTTGCGATGCTCCACCTAACATGGCCTAGGCTGCTCCTGGCTGCCTTTGCTGCAAGGGCATCTTGCTGGCTTATGGTCATCTTGTCTCCCAGGACCCTCGGGTCCCTTTCTGCAAAGCCACTCGCCAGCTGGCCGGCCCCCAGCACGTACTGGTACAGGGGGTTATTCCTCGCCAGGTGCAGCATGCTGCTGAGCTTCACAAACACGTTGGCCTCTTTCTCCATTTTACATTTTCCAGTTGTCTGGAGAAGGAATATCTGTTGTAGACATGGAAGAACCACATCTAGCAACATGCAGTTATTCAACTAACAGACTTCTGCTTTGCAGGGAAAGAAGTTAGTGGCAATCTAGGTAACGCATTATTTTATGACTGGCTACAGTATATTCTATGTAGAACAAAAAGAGTGTCAGACGCACATTCCTATTGCCCAGTTAAGCTCTATGAACTATCAGCTCCTTGAAAAAAAAAAAGGCAACTTAAAATTTCACCCATTCAGTCTTGATTTTCCTCTCCCTCGCTCCTCCTCTACCACTAGTGTCTGCTAAAGCTGTTAAATATTTGCCTTCCTGATGCTTCCTAACTTCAAACACTCCTCCTGTCTCTAATCTCCATCCATTTCCCTTACATTTGCAGCTATCCATTGCTGCAGATACCTCGACCTTACTTTTAAGATATCAACTTCTGCATGGAGGTCTTCAAAAAAGTTTCCACATGTGCACCTGTCTGCTAAAGGGGCTACAGTTGACAGGCTGGAAGCCCTGCTCCTTCGGCAAGCACGCATCCAAGGCTGCAGCACAGTAATACTGCAGCCCAGCCTAAATTCCCTAATGGAGACCGGGGCAGCCTAAATCCCACCACACAGCAGAGAATGCCCTATTTAATAAGCCACAGAAAAAAATATCTTATTCAGGCAGTCCATACCAGGTAGCAAGATCAGCAAATCGCAAGTGTTTCCAGCAATACTGTATAATACGCAGCAGGGGGAAAGTACTGTGCTAGAATGCAGTCGACTTTTCAAAATATTGCCTACAAAGTTTCTTCTCTCTTTTTCACACAGTCTTGTGTGGTTGCATAAAATCCTTCTGTGAAACTGAATCTAACACCCCTTCCATCCGCCCGTTAATTAAGGAAAAACAGAAAATGTGGAAAGATTGCATTATGTTAAAGCAGAATGTACTGGTTGTATAAGAGCCTTTGGAGAATTTCCAACTCTATTGAAACTTCCCTCTTCAGAGGAAGGGGAAAAAAAAGGGGTCAGACAAGGCCTGAATTACCTTTCTGATTATGGAAAGGCTTTACACAATTCACATCACACATTTAAAAAAAAAAAATCCTCAGAAGCTAAGCGAGGTTTCACAGGAGCCTGCAGCACCACGAATTCATGAAAAATGAATTTAATCATCAAAGCTGAGACTAGGAAGAACTGTTCTACATAACAAAAAAGTTCTCAGTTGCATTATTAAAATCATTGCTTAAAAGATCAACTTCTTCCAAAGGGTTGACTCGCTGCATTAGAAGTTATCAAAGACACACGATCTTAAAGGAGTCTTTATCAAGAACAGTGCCTGTCTGCTGTAACTACAACTCTATTATAACTGCAACACTTACAATCATTTTATGTATTTGTGGTTTTATTTTTATCTAAATGTAGACAGAAGATGGCTGCAAAGCCTGTTCAGGACAGAAAACGGCAAGACTGGTAATACCAACAAATGACTTGCCTAATAATGTTCATATTTCTTTAAACTTTTCATATAAACCATTAGATTCTATTTAGTCTCCATTTTAAGACAAAAAAATGTAACCTAAAGTACACAAAATAAACTGTACATACCCAACAGCTTTAATCAAAACTCGCTCTTCAACAGCTTCAGATAGGTTCCAGAAGACTAATACCAAACACGAGGGTAAGTCTGAAAGTAAAAAAATCACTCCCCCCCTTGCCAGCAATAATTTCTCCCCCACTTGGAAGGAAGCCTGTGCTACATATGCCACGCGTTCTGCACGATGCTCGTGTAAGAATGAGAATAATTAAGGACTGAAACTGATTCCAACGACTCTTCCCAGAAAGCATATAGAAACCCAAAGAATCAGAAGGTGCAAGAGCTTTGCTTCTCAGTATCACTCTTCTTTCCCCTCTTCACTTCTAATGTTCCACCGATAAGGGTCAAATTTAAAAGAAAAAGCACCAAATCTAAACAATTATACTGAACTCGAGGAAGAAATAAAGGAATAACAAAAGGAAAGTATTCCTCCCCCACTCCGTCTATACAATAACAAGATTAATGCAGGCATTTAGCCTACATGTTCTGCTGATACCTAATCTATATGACCAAGAAATGCAGCTTTATTTTAGCAGACCATACCACCTCACAGTATCTACCTTGTTTTCTGACTCTGCTTAAAAAAAGTCATCATTCCATATGAATGATGTCTCTCCAGTTTTCTCTCTTCTTTTCAAAGCACGTCTGGCTCCTGAGGCACTGACAATGGACTGCCCAGCTCCTCTGACATCCCACCATCTGTATTTGCCTCCACTTAGAAGATGTAATTCTGGGAGTCTACTCTGAGAAATACTCTGATATAAATCTTTAGCATGAGGTTTAAGACCTATAAATAACAGAAGACCCCCCCTTGCTGCTTCGCTAACTGCGCTACCGCTTCCCAGTAACTAGGGGAAACCAGATGAAGCCTGAACCCATTCATCAAAACATCGAAAATACTCCTGCATTCAGTCAGGGAGACTGTGCTTGGAGCAGCTAAGCCGGTAAACAGAATGCCAGTTCCCACTGCTACAACATTAGATCATTTATTATACCTGCTGATGGCAAGCCAAAAACCAGTAGAAAAGAAAAACAACCAGCTGCTCAAAATAATAATCATAAAAGAGAAGTCTCTTTCTCCTTCCCTTGAGGAACCATTGGCATTTCTGCAACAGAGTAACAAGTGTTGGCCATGCCAAGCCCTGCTATAGCTGTTGTTTAACAGGGAGCGACCATGAAGCTTTAGTTTCCAACACAACGCAATGTGACATTCCTGTTTTTAAAATAGAACAGGCATGTATGCAAAATGGCAACTCTACTTTGATAAATTTACGCTTACCACTTTGGAGATGTGTGCACAAATCTGTTTACTTCGGTAATTCAGTTTCCTAATAATTAGCCACGAGTGAAATGCTAGGAATGCAACGACAGGAGACTGCAAAGTTTTTACAGAATACTTTTTAAAATGCAATATAGGCCCTCAAAAAAGTATGCAGAGATAAACCTGGAAGTGACAAGTGTGTCAATATCTACTCATTTATAAAGAAATTTTCTCCTAAATTCATACTGAACAACTGCTCCTTCTCCGCGTGTTACCAGCCTGCTGCTTCTGGTTCTCCTGCAGCTACTCTCTGTATCTGAAAGCTCCAAGAAAGGCTACCTTTATTTTAACATCCGTTATCAAAAAGTTTGCTAGCCATAATAACTGCAGTCATGTTCCAAAAATAACAAGGAAAGGAAAAATTAAAGGCTAACTGCCCACCCTCAATTTGCTGCTACTGTGGAATACATCGCTTGGATAAGCTACCCCAGACAGTGCAACGCCTTCTGTCGTGACACACCATGGCACAGGCTAGAAACCAAAATAAACAGCCGGACTATAAAGATTTCCAGATAAACACAGAGAGTGCGCGAACGCTTCAGGATTCCCACCGTCACTGCTCAGTGGCTGAGAGGAACAACAGCAGCCAAAGGGCCAGAGACACTTTCTGCAGTACCGGCTGTGACTATCCAGGTACCAAGTTCTACATTCAGGAAGAGGAAAGCCTTTTACCTCCCATCACAGCATTTCGTTCACGAGTGTTGATGCAACAACCATCCAAGGCGAGGCATAAATCTGGTTTCAAGATAAATTGAGGTCTTTGTTCAATTTAACTTCAGTTTTCACCTGGGAATAACAAAACTTAAAATTTACGCATGACCGCACTTTGTCCAAGCTGACCATTCACCTTGAATTTTACCAGCTCTGGAAACACAAGCGACTGTTCCACAGCCTGTTTTTTGCAGCTAGGAGTTTTCACACGGAAGTTAGAGACAAATGATCTCATCGGTAATAAATCTTTCATAATTTATAACCACTTTGTAAGAAACTGGGAGGCAGAGCAGAGGAACTAGTTCGCAAGACTCAGTTTGGAGACAGATTGTGTAGTACGGTCCTCATCCTACTTGCACAATTGTTTATTATATACCTGTTATACGTACTAAGTATGGTCAAGAAGAAAAAACAAGCCAAGTAAAATAACTATGCTTGTAGCTGTTGTGGATGTCATGATACGATGGAAAGACAAAAACATGGCAGACATAGCAAAATAAAAAGCATAAAACCACACCGATGGCAACTGGGCTGTTAATACAGTCAGGATTTGTTTTGCACACAGTGCCACTTGGCTCAAGATTTATGAGCGTGCTTAAGTAAAGCAAAGGGGGGAAAAAAGAATTTTCACCTGCAAACAGCATTGTCATTTACAGATCAGGTCCTACAGTAGTGAGCATCTTTCCTACATGAGTGCACCGGAGCTATGCAGTTCGAAAAACAAACAGCGCAGATTTGTAGGTTATACAAGGAGCTGAGCTTCCGAAGCGTTTAACGAAGAAATCATTAAAACCCAGCAATTTTTACCTCCAGAGGGGAGTATCAGCCTTATCTGTGGGCTCAGCAGTATTTTCTCTTTATTTGTTGCTTGTCACAATTACAAACGTTCAGTACAGAACTGGACCAGTCCTGGTAATTTAGTACGAGATAAGGATCTATGAAGCCAGATGGTAGCTCACATTCTAACAGCTACAAATTGCTAAATTGGCATAGGAAATCAAGATAGTTATCAATTCACTACTATTATTCCAGGTTTCCCATTCCTTCTCTATTTCTATCTGAACTATCTAAGCCAACCTAGACAGACATTTTAGCCCATGGTTGCTAATTTTCATAGTTAAAGCTAGGGCCAAATGTAGCGACCTAAGTCAGGGTGGCAGTTTCAGGCCACCCAAACACGTGCTGAGCATGTACCGCTGCCAGGCGTAACTCTTTTGTTCTCGGTAGGACATTCAGTCTACAGGCACCAACTTTAGTCTACGAACATGAGCATTTTGTCCATCATACACACTAATCTAGGAAAGCCTCTCCTTCGGTAACCTGTATGTTTCTACTACCCCAAAAATAATTTTCTAAGACATTTCTGCTTCACATCCAAAGCACAAAAGTAAAAATTGATGCCACCATCACTGACAAAACCTCCCATTGTTTCATTTGAGTTTCTACTTAGCTGAAAAAAGTATTTGCTGAAATTTGACCAAGTCTGATGACCTCTTCCAGCAATCAATAACCAAGGTAGAAGGAAAAGGTGGTTTGTCTGACCTTTCAAATGTGTATCAACTTTATCTGGCCAGGACAGCTTTAAAAAAAGCTGCTTTATTTTCCAAGGCTCGGACCTGTTGCACAGACTGAACATGTCCGTGCAGAGTCTGCATTAGTCTCTTTAAATGCTCAGCTGAACAGGACAAGCTCAGAGGAGGAAATGAATTCACAACAGGGGATCCTCTAGCTGATTAACTTCACCCTCAGTGGTGGATGTCAGTCATGTTAATTGGAATCAATACACAGCAGTTAAGGGGGCACAGGGATAATCAGGCAGGGCAGGGCGACAGGCCCATCAGTTCTTGAAATAAGCTATCTGTTAACAGCTTACAGTGGCATGTGACAAACCTTCCCCACAAAGGAATGCAAAGCATCTCTAAAATTCCAATTTAACACACAAATAAAGATAATTTGGCAACATTTCGCTTACAATCTAGCAATAAAGGAAGCAGTCATTACAAATTAAATTAATGTTAAACTGATCAAAGCAGTAAAATAAGAAATTAGGCTCCCAGAAAAGCTTATAGAAAATCCTTGATCCAAGTTTTACACAGAATAAAGAGAGAATCTAAGGCCTTAAAATCGTGCCATAGATAATTTTAATTATGCCCAGCTGCACTTTTGTTGTACACCTAAGGCTGAAATTCAGTGCACAGTTTCAAAGGTGGTAACACATCACAAGATGAAAAAGCAGTAAAATCCCAAAGATTTTCTGCTCTTTAGACAAGAAATCACTCCGGACACCCATTAGAACAGAACAGTCACATCCTGAGCATCTCTCTCCCTCTTGCGTCTGCAGTCTAGCACCGTGCCTTCTTCCTCCCGCTCCGCAACCCAGCACACTGTCTTGATCTGCAAGGGCAAAGTTTGCAACGTCTGATGCACGGGGCGTTGGAACAAGACACTGCCGAGTGTTATGCCATACACAGAAAAGCCTCTTGGACGGATCTCCCCAACAATCCCTGAAGAAAAATACAGTCCGGTCTGTAAGCACCTTCAGGTACCCTTCCCCAGAACAGGGCCTGGTAGGGGCACACAGGTACGATACACCAGATGTCAAGCCCTGCTGCATAACCTTTCGTATGAAGTTGAGAAATCAGTTTCAACACAACAGTAAGACAAATAACGCACCTGTAAGAAAATCTATCTTCATTTCTTTTAGAATGCAGAATATACCACTGAAACTGAGCTTCACAAGACAATTTTTTCTTAGCCTTTTAAACATGATACAATACAAAAAGGAGCAAATTAACCTTTGGCCAAAGGCTTTTGTATCCTTCCTCTACTACTTAAGGGAGTGAAATGAATGCCAGATGCTTTATTGCAATGTCTTCATACTCTGAATTACAGCAAATACCTCCAAGACAGTATCAGGGTATTTTATTTGTTATTACCAAGGCATCAAATCATATTTAACAGATCTATATAAAACCTGTAGCCATCTACATACTCTCATCCTTCCCATTAAACTTCACCTGGCCTAACCAATTAAGTGCACAGATTAAGATCACGGGTTTTTTTTCCTCCTCAGACCTAGACAAAGACTTTGTGAAATATGGTGAAGCACTTCAAGGTGGGAGGTTTTCCATTAGCCTCCTTAGTCACTGGAAAGTGTAAGAAAAGGAAAGGAAATAAGAGCATCCTATTATTCACCGTCAATATCAGCTGGTCATTCCGTCTGCAAACAAGGATATCTTGCAGAGCCCAAAGATATTAAAAGAGTTCCTAAGTGAAAAAAAAGCAATGATTTCCTTTCAAAATCACAGCTCTGCCTTCTGAGTTTCTGCCATCTGCCCATGCTAAAATATCGACCCTCATCATCGAGCAGGTCAGTCCTGGTCTTGTAGGTGATGGTGTCGTTCCATCCACCACGAGCTCACTTGGATATCACGGGACGGAGACACATTCGCTTTGCTAAAGCAGAGAAGCTGGCTTTTCCAAGCTACCAGGCTCAAAGCCACGTGCACATTGCAATGAAACCTTGTTTTAAATCAATTACAAAGAAAGATTACCGATATCACGTTGCACTTTGAGAACTCTAAAAGCATAATTTCCCAGGTCCCTGGGGTCATGCATCAATGTGTCCTCGATTCTCCAAAACTATGCATCAGAATTGCAGCCTTAGGAGATAAGCCCCACACATGGCAAGACATTCCAGCTAAATATTGGACCATTTAGGGTTCTTGCGGCTTTTCTTAGGAAGCAATCTGTCCTCACCACTTTATGTAAAGCAGCAGATCCGGTCTTGAGCTTTTTTTTTTTTCATCATACTATTTGCTTAATTTAAAGTGCCAGTGTGATTTTTCTGGAAATGACTGTGTCTTCAGCAAGAACATGGACACAGAGTGGCAGAGCCTGCGCAGGCCCAACACCCCTGAGGAGTTACACCGCGGAGTTACACTGCGTCTTCCTCAGCAAAGGTTTCCAGGCCTGTATTACTTGGTGTCTGGCCTGACGCCGAGTTTCCGAGTGCTCTGGCCAGAACAGCCCACACATCATCTAGCGAAAGTCCATACTATCTCTTGACTTTGAGTTTCCTTGTATACAAAAACACGAAAATTACCACACCTAACTTAATATTTTTTAAACTTCATGATCTTCAAAAGAAATGTTGTACTTAGTAATACATACCTCACAAAAAAGGTCTGTCCACATATCAGTTCTATCTAAATGTAAACCAGACATTACAGCACCATAATTCTTGGGGCATTTAGCTTAATTTCATTCACATTCCTACATCAACCAACTCAACAACAGACAGAATCATCACTTGCCAAGGGAAGACTCAGATGTCAAACCCAGAGACTTGCCTACACAGGCTACATAATGGCACTGAACGTACAGGGTATAACACAACAACACTGACCGGATTTCATCACCTCGCTACAGTCTTCAACTTCCAGCAAACAAAGCGGATAGTTGGACACTTCTCAAGATGATTGTTAAGTACTGGCATAGCTGGTATGATTTATTTCCCTGATTAAATGAAGCATAAATGAAGTTGCATTGGCTTCAGCAAATAATCTGCTTTCAGACAAAATTCGTATGGGATAGTTTCAATATTCACACTACTTATTCTATCCTTTTAGTTTGATAACTGATTTCATCAAGTAATAGAAATGATCTGGTAAGTTAAACTACGTAGGCTGACATTATTAGCACTCCTTTGGGTGAAAAAAACAAAAAAAATTCTCCTTTCCGCCGGTAAAATGGATTTATTTTCTTGTATTTGCCTAACTAGAAGTCGTCAGGAATTTCACCGTAATAGGACCACATGCAAAGCACTGCCCTACAGCCTAAACCCTTGCTCGATCCCAGGGGTAGGCAAAGCAAAGCGTGACAACCAAGCGCAGTATGAAAATCCAAACAGCGTGCTCAAGGGTGCGCACGCTGAAATCCGTACAGCAGATACGGGATCCGGGATGCAAATGGCACACCATGTGCTGGTAAGAGAATCAGCTGCCTTCACCTGAAACATCCGTCAGCCCCGTGCTGAGTGGTGGCCACACTTACGCTTCCCAGCTGCAGATCTCTGACCCCCTGAATTTCCCTTTACGTATTGCTGTACCCAAGCAGGGGCCTCCTGTCCGTCCCGTTCTTTCCTGGTTACTACTCACACGCGCTGGCAACGCTGACTGACGCTTGCTCACCTCCAAAGGGCAACCACTGCAAATACGGGCCAAGACAATTAATGTAAATGGAGAGAGTCGAGAATATCGGTATGATTCTGGGTTAAATCTCCAGTGAAGTCTTAGACGCGCAGCAGTTCAAGCATTGAGTTAACAACAAAATTTTTAAAATCCTTTTTTTCAACAGTTTTACATTAATAGTTCCAAAGAATATCAGTTCAACTAGAAACAGAGACAAGACTAAGGAAGCAGTCTCGACACAGCACAGCCGTACAAATGAGTTGAATGGGATACACTGTCAAATTCAACAGCTTCAGAAACAACAAATTAGAGACATAATATGAATTTCAGCTAGCTTCTGAAGCAATGAACCTCTCTTTTAAAAACTTAGGATATTTTCTGGCATTTTAGTCCTCAACTTGGAATACTTTTATTAAAAGTATACATGGATGAAAAAAACATGAAACGCAACATTCGTATGTTCGGAGTATAGAATACTTTTTGTATTATTTTCATACTTTAATCATCAAAAAGCTATTGCAATTCATTTCCACAAGAGATATTTGAACTCAGGGGAGGTTTAGATTAGATATTAGAAAAAATTTCTTTACTGAAAGAGTGGTCAGGCATTGGAAGAGGCTGCCCACGGAGGTGGTGGAGTCCCCATCCCTGGAGGTGTTTAAAAACAGTCTTTTCCAACATATGATTCTATAATTAAGGGATATTTGTCAGCTTACAGAAAATGGTAAGGATTTTTGTTCCAACATCACAAAGGGTTTCAATCAAAACTCCTGTCTTGTTTTGACAGCATATACATTTTTACATTACCTGTATCACACCTAGGGTTTTTTATGCCTAAACCTTACAACTATTTCTATAGTTGGTTTCCATTAACTGGAAAGGATTAATACCAAGCATTTTATGATTACAGCAAGAAAAAATATGACTGTTTTCTGCCCAATGAAGACAAGCTAGTTCCAACGAAGCATAGTTTAACTCGAGCTGCACACATCCTGGCAGAGCGCAGACTGCCTGGGTCAGCATTATGGGCCCTGACCATCTGGAGAGATGTGAAGAGACCTGCGGGGGAAGCAGCTGGGTGGCTCCTTCGGACTGGAAGAGTGAGAACTAGCTGTCATTACTGGCTGCAAACATTTAAATTACCTTGGGAACTGTTAAATGCCTCTAATTGATGGATGAAGCCTGTTTCTCCCAAGGCAAGGGGCATTTGCACCTCTGGCCTATAATTGCACCGATGTTTCATTCTGGAGGAACCGAGCCTGTTCCTAACACAAGGAAGCACACAAAAGCAGTTAACTGCGGAATTCCTACACTCAAAAAAAAACCAAAACACCAGCTTGAAACGCACCAGACTAGATGACCCATGCTTGTTATTAAGTGAATCCACACAGTATGAGCAGTCACTGCCATAATGTACATTAAATGTTTAATTAAAAATTGGCAAAGTTATTCTAAGTCATTTTCAATACACCAAAGGCTGTAAACATGAGTAAGGGCAGACTGCCCTCGCAAGAGCATACCTGCACGTGCTATTTCCTGGAGTAACATTAAGAGGGCTGCTCCTAGCATCGTGTGAGCAAATTGCCAAACACAACTTTGTCTCAGTGTTGCTGCTGCTAAACACTTCAACCAGGCAGTGTTTCTTCTGGGGTCCCACGTAACAGAAGACCCCACATTTAATTCAAGCTGAGCAACTTGAAAAATCATGATGTTACCTTTTTAATCAGCAAGATGAACACAGGATTGAGGTCTAAAGCTGAAAGACACATGAGCCTTCTCATTGAAGCAGCTGGGGGGAGGGCTTACTTGGGAACTTAGGAGTTTTTTTTCCTAATTTCTTTCCTTGAGACATAAACCGTATTTTTATTGAATGCATGTTTAAGGGATATTTGGGATGTAAGGGATATAAGACTCCATTCTTCATTGGATTCTCTAAATATTACGTTAATAAAAGCAATACAACTAAACCCAAAGATGATTTTTGTAGTTGTTCTGAAATATATGAGAAACCAGCTCAAGTGTGAAGAGCTGCAAAGCACAGGATTACCTGGCAGTCAAATGCGTGCAGTTTGCTTTCTTACAGATGAGAGTGCATCTGCATCACCAAGATCACAGGCCCTAAATTGCTCTTTTTAAAATTTCTTTTTTCTCTCAGCATTAATATGTCAGCTATGTCTTAGAAACAGAAGTAAACCAATCAGCTGGGATTTCAGGGCTTGTCTGTTGTCTTTTCATTAAATCCCATCCTTAATTCTCCTTTTGGGATGACAAAGCTTCTCTCAATAATTTTTGCCTTACCTCATATTAACTGAGGCTAAACAGAAATAACACTAACAGTCCAGAACACAACAGACTCAGACACGTCACACCAGTATCAGGCTTCCTATAGCCTCTTCTCTCCTGTCAAGATCACAAACCAAGTTTTACAGAGAGACAGCTGCAAAGGATAGTGGCCTAGAAAGAAAACAGATACAGAAATTCCCTCAGTCAGGTGGGTAGTACGAGTTAGACAAAACTTCAGGGAAAGGGTAAGGTACCTCCGAAAGCAAAAGTTGAACACGTTCCTCAAACAGGGAGTCCGCTAGGAAGAAGTGATGAGGAACAACAACGTTCCATGTACAAGGCTAACTGGGACTGCACTGAGAGCTGGCAGGACAGAAACAGAGACTGAAGCAAAGCAGAAGCTGCAGCTCAAGCCTGTCTAGTAAATGAATCTGCAAATGCAAGATGTCACATTTTGAATTCCAATCCTAAACTCAATTAACAATTCTTAGTTGAGAACAGAAAAATTAAGAAAATCTGCCCATGTGATAACATTAGATAGGAGTCGATCACCTTTCTGCACCCTCAGGAACTGACAGGCTGGCTGCTTCGTGCCTGCAAGACAGCATGGCTTCAGCACGCACACCGAGGCTTCGGCTGCTGCGAGGATGCTGCAGCAACGCAAAGAGAACAGAGCAGGATCTCACACCCAATTCAGCGGGTTTGCTACAGACACTGGGATGGCTGTGGGAGTTGATAACTAGTATACGAAAGAGAAGCCAACTGCTAGAAATGCAGACTGCAAAACTGTCAGGGAAAGCATAACCATGTGTATGTGGCAAACCCAGCTTCTACATGCTTTTGGTCTGACAAATCCCAGCTCTGACGCTGTTTTTTCTCCTATGGATTAGCACATCAGACAAATGCTTGCCCTGTGACAATGAGATCTAGTTTTGTTATCTCTAAATATTCTCCAACTCCAGTCAGCCTGAAATAACACATATTAGGGTTGTGTCCCTTTTAACAGGCACATTTTCTCTGTGAAAGATGGACTGATGGCAAAAATTGATCTACAGCATCTTGGGACTACTGCTGAAAGGTGTTTAACTCCAATACCAGGATTAGGATCCCTTAGAGCCAAGCCATGAGTGTCTTGTAGAAGCTGCTTGGCCAAAACCGCAATAATTATGCTCTGTGCTTAAAGAAGGAACTAAGAGAGAAAAATGATGCTATCCGATTACTGATACACTCATCATCCAGTCAAAACCAGATGCCTTCTCCTTACCTAGATGCAAGGGCCTGAAAGAAGGTTAAAAAAACAAAAGTTTCCAGTGTGGCTTAAGCAGTCACGGGATTCTTGCACGCACATCATTATTTTATTAGCTACAGCTCAACCACAACGTTAACTGTTCATGTCTTTACCTGGTTATTCATGGTAACATCCAACTACATATTAGATTTTACTCCCTGCTTGCTTTCTTTTTGTACTCTGCTCCCGCCAACCTAACCACCGTGAGTTCGTTAAAAAGCAAGACACAGCAGGCTTAGCTGGACACAAAACAACAACCTACAACACTCTGAAACCCTCACAGAGGAAGAGGTCTAAACCAGACAGAGAAAGTGTCATTAAAACAGCCCCAAAAGCTATTTTATTTCTGAGTCAGATTGTGGCTCTGAAAGTGTAGAAATTTGTCTGACAAACATACCGTCTCTCAAATGACTGGCAAATTTAGGCCTGCTAAACAGAGGTAATGCTCGAGTGCCGAATTCATAAAGCCTCCAATAGCTCCAAGTCTGGAATGAGCGGCACCGGGTGCAAAGGTGGGTATGCGCTGCAAAGAACCTCAAACCACTGTTGTAGCTCAGAACCTATTAGTAAACAAGCTTGTTAAATCTAGTGCTTCGAAGCTTTAAATAACTTTTCTATCAAACCAAAGTATTTTAAATCAGTTGAGCACTGGGGTTTTTCCGGCAGGGGGGTGGGAGGGGGGGTCTTTTGTTGCTTTTTATTCAGCCTAAAATTAATTTTTATTCAAGTACTTCATACATTTATTATTCTTTAAAAGTAAAGCTACTTGTATTAACAATATATTTGCATAAGAGCAACAAACACTATTTTGAGAAGATCACCACTATCATCTGCACAGACTAGGAGACAACAAAAATTGGGAGGGCTCAGCCTTACTTCTACTTGAAGATCTTGGCATGGTTTTCTTGCTCCTACAAACATTCCTGGGGCAAGCAGGGGGTGGAATCTTTTGCGCTACTGAAGTACTTTAGTACTCATAGCTGTAGGAGAATTGTTACTTGCCGCTCCGTTCGATGCCCACCGCCTTGGACTCCTCGTTCTACAGTAACATCCACTTGCACCCAAACTGGATACACGTGGCATGCAAGAACCAGTGCGAGCACTGCAGCAAAAGGTTTGTGTGCTCTCTTGCACTGTAAATCTGAACCCCTGTCACTGTTCAAACCTGTGAAATGCAGCGGGAATTTAAATAATGATTCAGTTCTGGGAGCAGGTGGTTGCTCAACGTTCATCCTGCTGTTAACAGCTTACACATTTATACTACAGCGCATGAAACAGTAAAGCACTAGAAAGAATATAAGGTGTTAACAACCGCTACAAAATATTTCTGGAAGGGTACATTTCCTCTATTTCCCATCAACATAAATTCTGACAACAAAAAAAAATATTAACCCATGCATTCCTTCATCTTTAGCATCTGCTTTTAATTTACACATTAATAGAAGGCTACATTTCATTATTAAGTTTTTCTTCTTAGTGATTGAATCAATATTTCTGCCCCTTTGGTAGCGTCAATTCATTAGTTTCCTGAAGCTGATTGAGTTTATTTAGATATTTCAAAAGGAGACCATATTCTGCTTAAACAAACAGACAACAGAGAACATGCTGCTTCACAGAGACTTCAGGGCACATCTGCATCTCCTTAAGCAGAACCACTTCTTCGTTAGCAGCACAGCCTTCAGTTCCCACCTAACAGGCTAAACCAAGTTTAATGCACAAGTAATCACACCACAGTGGTGGCTACTCGAGTATACCCACGTAACCGAAGCCCATTTATTTGGAAAAACCACACAGTGCCCACGGTAAGGCAACAGTCCATATTTTGTCACCCAAAATTATTTTTTTTCCTACCCTTTACTGAAATAAACGCTACACTGAAGACTACAGGTGCAAATTCTCCACAGCTATAAAGTAACACATAGATTTGCAGGCCTCTCCGACAACACATCAAAACACGCAGGTTCTCATTTAGTAGCACAGTGTAAAGACAGGCGTGTCACTGATGCATTTTATCATCCCAAATCGGAAATTAGCAAAACTGTCACAAACAGTGGAGAAAATCCCTGACCGCAGCATTCCTTATAGCACTCCACTGTTATTGTCAAAAAATAAGGCAGACATACTTTGTAGCCAGAAAGCCTTTAGGCAGCAGCTTTACTCTCAGGGTGTGCAGAACTGTGCTGACAGATACGTTTCATTGACCAAGGTAATTTTTAGGCTACCCCTAAATATTCCCTCTGCGGTTCTACAAGTTAGGAAAAAAGCTGAAAGACAAATTCACAGTGGTGGGAGGGACTGAGCATCTGATCCCCTTGGAAATAATTTGCAGATATATTAGATATATTGTCCTTTTTACCTTGCCAGAGACTAGAGCCCTGACAGCAGAAATCATCAGGGGAGCACTGCATAATCCCTTCCACTGCACAGACCACTGGGCTCGGTGAACTCCTCTTTATCGGCTGACTTGCCATGGAAGCACAGTGGGGAACACACCCAGAGTCCGGCCTCTGCTGAGCCTGGCATGGCAAATAGAAGTTGCAATGTCTTAATCGTGATGGTTGAGGGGAAAAAATGTAACAACAAAACTTTTTTACTCTGCTGTACTGAAGAGCAGCATCGACTGTTGGGAAGCCGTCCTCTTTTTTCCTTTCATCACAAGATTTGCTATCCGTAACCGCCCAGAGAAACCACCAGGTGTACACCGGGTTGCATTCGGGAACATGTAGATACTAAGGAGATTATTCATTCGTCTCTGCAGTCACCTAGAATTCGAGATTCAGGATTTCTGAGGGTTTGGTTTTGGCGGGGTATTTTTTAAAAGAATTTTCATAGACATCTAAATGGAAGTTAAAACAACTGAATTATTGCAGTTGTCAAGCAAGTAGCGAGTGTAAACGATGAACAATATTCTTCAGTAACTTCGAAACCTGGGAAATATGTGAAAGGCAGTTTATACAAACAACAGCTCCTGTAGCTGCTTAAAGGGAGTGAAACACCTGACAAAAACATATCACTTCTGTACTTTCAAATAATCTGTTTTGACAGTGTCACAGTAGAACACATACATTAGCGAGTTCTCATTTCGATCAGCGTCGCTGGTGGAGAATCAGAGTTCATTTCCTGACTAAAGCAAACCACATGCGCGTTTTACCACTTCCTGCCTTTCGGAAAAGCCAAAGTCTACCTACGATTCCCAGCTCATGAACCAACCTCGCTGTTTCCTTCGGAAGATGACAGGAATCCACTAATGATGTTAATGACTACGAAGTTTTAAAAATTAAGACAATTACCTCTTTCAGTCTCTAAAGAGGTAATCAGTTGTGACCAACTTTTCTCAATTTGCTAACAATCAGTAAGTCTTAACTAAACATTTAAAAGCATAAGGACTTCATTTAAAAGTTTAAGTAGAATCCATATAAAACTTAAATGACACCATCTGTTCTTAGCAGACCACATTCTTTAAGTGTTGTAAGTAGAACAGGGCTGTATAGCTCATCAAAAAATAGAAAACTGCACGCTAAAATTAAGAAAATCTCTTGAAATTCAACTTCAGAAATATTCTGGAAGGCACCTTCTTAATTATCATCTACCACTAAAAGGCAACATGTTCATTCATTTAGTGCCTATTGCATATGTCACCGAAGGGCACGGAAAAAAATTCCCACTGGGATTACAGAGTGAGAAAAAGAACTATAAATAATGATGTACAGTAATAAGAAATCATGGTTTAACTTCAATCTGCTCTGTAAAATCAGAAAAGGTGTACAAGGATTTAAATGTATGAAAATATAGACCATGTTTTAATAACATTTTAAGATTTTCTAATAAGCTAGTGAAAACAAAAACATTAAAACTAAGTAGTACTCTAAAAGCAAACTATTAATTCAGTAAGTTAAACATGATCTATTCAAATTCCCTAAAAAATTATTTTTGCTTTTTTTAAAAACATCAAACAGTTCTCAGGATGACATTCTCCTTCATGTTGATGTGACAAAGGGTAAAGGAACGAAGTTTTTCACAAAATGGAGACACATTACAACATCAACCATAGAAAGATGGATACACTAAAAATGAAAGTTGTGCACATTTGTACTACAATTGGAATACAAAAACATGTGGCATATTCTATTACACTATAATTTAGTGTTTTGAAAAATAGTCCTGTATAAACCACAGTGAAAATCAGCTGCAGCATATGTCCCACATGAAGTCAGGAACTTGCAGGCTGCCTCTATTCTGGTGAAAACTCATGTGCACACACCACAAACCATTCTGCTTCCACTCATTAAGATTTTACTCCAAGGAATATGGAAGTCCAAGTTCTAATACCAGCTACACCCTTGTCGTGTGTCCCACCAGTCAGACTAACTCTTCCATTACCCAGAGCACTTTCGGTGGAGCACCTGAACTTCTTCTCCCTCTCACTCCTTTTATTTACCAGCTTTGATGGAGCATGGTTTTGTGGGTAGAAAAATCTGAATCATCCTTTGCTGAAAGTTTGTTAGACAGACTGCCAACCAGGTACCTAACCCACCCATCTCTCACCTGAAATCATCACACTGAACACTTGAACTCAATGGAGAATTTGCAGCTGACAAGAGAAAGCAATGTCTTTCAAAAATACAAAACTCTGTCCTGTTCTTTCGATGTTTTAGCGAGAGTATCTGAACAGAGTAAAGCCCATAAATCATGATGTAGAAGGCTGGGGTGAGAGGGGTGAAGATCACAACACTCCCGCCGGAGCACCGACACATTCCCGGGCAGGTTGGGGTGAGAGCAGGGGCAAGGGGCTGCAGGTGCAGCCTAATTCTAGCGACTCAAGAGACAAGGCACTTCATAAACCTTTGCTCCCACTCTGTCATCTGTAAAATCTGTACAAAAGCCTAAGTGATTTTCAGTAGAGTGTTAGCATACACACTACATCCCAGTTAGAGCAACTGTTATTTCTGCATAAATGGAAAATGATCTGAAGACACATTTGCAACCTAGAAGTGTTTGGTTTAGATTTATGAACCTACCTTACATCACTCTAAGGCACTATTGCATTCACATGTATATAACTTTCCAGGAGCACAGAGTCCCTAAATAAATGATAGAACAAAAAATTTGTGCTATAAATGCTTATTTAATATTACAGTTTTGATACGAACTCAGCCATATCACAGTTTGCAGTGGTTTGGGTTTTTCCAAGTTAAACTTTCTGACTTTTCACCATATACTCATGCTGGAAAACCTCCCATACCAAAATTATCATATGGAGAACACAAAATAGACTTGAGTTTATTTTAAATCACTGTCACAGCTGCTATCATAAAGAACTACACACTTGAAATATGCCAACACCAGCACTCAATATGCACCTAATAACGCTCTCCTTAGGCACATTGGGGAAGCTGAAATAGGGAGAGGTTTCTTAACCTGAAGCACCAAATTTCCTTCCAACCAGATCTTGAAGCTACAAAAGCTCCCAAGGAAATGATTCTCAGAAAATCTCCAGACTAAAACACATTGGTGCTAAAGTTGTGAAGAGCCCCGATCTCAGCCCTCAGGTGGCAAGTCTGCACATGTGCATACACACACACAGAGAAAAAGTGTAATAGACAGGCGGGAAAGCTTCAGGAACAGCTCTTCCACGACTGAGATCACACCCTTTGTCCCGCTCTCCCAACTTGCCCACGAAGCATCAGTTCCCTCCCCGTATCAACAAAACCCTTCCTCGTAACCTCAACCTTGTCTTTGCCACTGGCCAGCAAAGGAGGCCGTGCTCAGTTACCGTGTGCCTTTTACAATGTGATAAATCTATTCTTGAACGCTTAGTAACAATCTCACCAAGAACAACTGTTACCAGCTCCACTTTTGAAATACTTCTCATTCACCTATGGTCCATTCTATGAAAACAGAGTCACTTCACCTCCACCTTGGTTTGCCGTCCTGTACCATACAGACTTGGGGGCCGAGAGACTGAAATTGAATTCTTTGAAGTATTTTTGTTTCTTGGTTTTCATTCCAGTAAATCTGAAGATATCAGCTGCTACAGGAGTATTATATTCTTGTTCAGAAATGAAAAAGAACAGATTTCGTACTCCTTACATCATTTTCAACGCTGGTACACTTATATTCTTTATAGATTACATTACTGATTTTCACTTCTGTTTCACAGAGAGGAAGACATTTAAGTTACTGTCACTTCGTTTGTAAAAAGGCTATGAGACACAAGTGAGATGCATTGTCTGGAAAGTGCTCATATGAGAATCTAAATGTGCTGAAATACCTGAATGCAATTATTTAGCTATGATTGTAATTAGCTGGTTTTAAATCACAGTAATGAGCTAATGGAGTAGTACTCAAACAGAGGAAGTCAATGGGAATCCACTATAAAGCAAATTAAAAGACAGTCTGCAAAAGTAGTCTTTTTTTTTTTGTCCCTATTAGGTGACACAAACTAGCGAACTGTGCGCTTGGAGCGTTCCTGCCAGCAAGGCCGTGAAGCACCTCTCCTCTTCTGCCTGTGAAACCTCAATAAACTTTGCTTTAAGCGAACCTTCAACAGGAGACAGGAAAAGATATTGCTCTATTTTATGAGTGAATAGAATAAAAACAAGAGAGATGTACTTAAGAGTATATCAAGGCACCCACTGCACTCGCACTTACTTGCTGAACACCTATGCTGTGCTAGCCATGACGATAAACGCCCAACAACCGGGCAAGTTACAAGTCGGCCAGCCCTTCCTCCATTACTTCCACACTGCTCTTCCTCCAGCCACAGCGGCCCATTCATAGCGCTTTGCCAGCCAGAAGGAAAACTTCTAGACAAATTAACATATAGTTGCTCACAATTGAACAATATTAATTTTATTGAGCCTATAATGAATTATTTTAGTAATGACCTGTAATTGACAGGACAGAGAAAGATTTATGGAAGATTCAACAAGAAAAGGAGGAGCAAATACCTGAGCAAAAGTGCATTGCTATTTTGGGTGGGGGGAACGAGGAAAAAAAAAAAAAAAAAAAGATGCCTAGAAGGAAAACACAGCTCCTACCACCCTGGTTACAGCACAGAGCAGAATGATGAATGACTACGCTGCGCTGAAAGGGCACAGGACAAGAGGATATTGTTCTCACCTGTGGACCTCTCCTTCGCTCCGGCTTTCATGAATCATCGTCCTTTCAGTTCACTTACAAAGCCTCAGCTCTTTACTCTCCACAAGACCTGAACATTTCTGTTCCCAGCATTTGTAGAACTACTGTTGACTGAAGAATTTATTACACAATCCAGCTGACAGTATGCTGTAAACAGAGGAGATTTAGTCTGTCTTTCTATATATTCCTGACAACGTCTCAGTTTTACTCAGGAAATATTCATCATTTTCCAAAATGTCCCTCCTGCTTCTTTAGCTGCAACACGGCTAAAGAGTCAAAGAATAAAACTGTGCTACTCATACAAAAACGTGTACTTACTGAAAGCCTTTATTTAAAGCTTTTATTATAACTGTAGTCAGTCTGAAAAATCAGCTCGGTATACCATCACTAACACAAAAATTCCATTTCAGGGCGCAATAAGCACTTCGCACGCCTCTCCTTTAAAGCGAGCTCAACAGACACATCTTTCTGCACCTCTCAAAGCTATAACATCTAATGGGGACTTTTAATGTTTTGCCATTCTATTGCACTTGACAAATAAGCAACTGTCAGATAACCCAATGAACTCCACGTAGGTGTTTAACCACCCTCAAAGGTTAATTAAAGACAAAGCTTAAAGGCTGTAAAGCAAAGTTGATTTAAGCGTTTCCTTGGTTTCTAATTAAAAAAAAAAAAGAGTTGAGTAACTACTGCATCTCTGATACAACAAAACCATCAATTTTTTATTTAAAAAACTGATGCAGCAGCGTACAGCCACCTGTTCTACTCAAAGAAGCAAACCCTTGCTTCCCGGCGTTCTCCAGTAGAAAAGCTGCAGCTTTGCAGCAACCTGGAGCATCTCATGCTCAGAATTTGTTGCCAGCGGTCACAATTTTTATTATACCAACAGCAGGGGTTCGAAACAAAATTAGTGCAAGCCAAAGAGACGCTCTACACTGAAGCATGCGATAGAATAGTAAATAACGATGCAACAACAATTATTAGTAACAAATTTTTGCCCGTGACTGCACAGCTAAACACCAGCAAATCCATAAACAGCGCAAGTTTTCTGAATCCCGGTACAGCGCCTTGTACTGATTCAAGTTGCTTCCCACTTTACATTCTAAGACAACTCCTAATACTTCTCACGTTGGTACTGGAAGGTGTAAGTGCAACTTCCTGGTGGAAGCCAGGCATTTTCCATGACAAAACCCTGCTTTTAGAAGGTTAGAACTTCCTTAAACCTATAAGGTTAGACTCCAGAAATTAAGCTTTATCAAAAAAATTCAGATTAAAACATTTCACTTTGAGAACGGACATAGTACACGCAAATTATGATGCAGGTGCTAACGTGCAACTTTGAGTGATTCTTTAGAATCTGATTTTTCCTTTTTGAATACAAAATAGAGATCATTCTAAGTCACCAAATGAGTCATCTTTTCTCTCTCATCTGGAAATAACACAGAGACTTAATTAAAAGGGAGGGGGGGGATATGTCTTCAGCCATTGTACTCATAGTCTTCTGGGTTTATATTTTAAAGCTATAGATATTTGTGTTATTCTAACCAAAGCTTTTGGAAGCAGCTAATGCAATTGAAAGACCACATTCTCAGTAGTGGCAACGTTAAATACTTCCACCACTTATGTTAAAGTAGATTTTCAGAAATCTTTTGTGTACAGCTAGAGATACTTCCAGTATAAGCTGTACTTCGCGATGGCCATGCTAGTCGATTCCTTACATGGGCCTTTACTTCAAAGCTGACAAGTCATGTATGATCAATAAATCTGCAGGTAGACAACCTACCTTTGGCTAAATGAACTTGGCAAGAAAAGGAATACACGTGATGGTGAAAAGCTTTTTCCACAAAAGACTCAGCCACCAGTGATGCATGTACTACAGTCATGGCCTAGTTTCCTATCAATCGTTCTCTAACTCATGTTTTACTTTCACTTGGACATAAACCCAAAAATCCTGATTTGAAAAGATGAATTTTTGCACACCACACTGGTTCTTAGGGTCCAAATCCTTGTAACGAAATCTGAAAATCAATACTCCTTTCTGTTTTGTTTTTTTTTTTAAACTAGTATTCACAACTACTTCCTACCTTAGAGTAAAAACTGATGGACTTTGAATTCAAATCATGCTAAAGATTTGCCCGTCACCAAAATAATGCCACTCAAAGACTACATATGTCAGTTCACAAATTAAATATGTAATGCATTTTTATGCTGCTAGTGACCCCTTAAATCAATAATGTGAATTTAATTCGATTGGAATCACTGCTTCGTCTGACACTTCTAGCATCTGGAATAGGTTTAGCAACTGAAAAATAAACCACAAGATAAAAACTGTCAGAAGCAAGACCATGCGCAAGATGTACACATCACTTAGGCATAAAGGCAGGATCAGGTATCAGACTTTTTCTTAACTGAGAATTGTCTCCCTTTTTTCTTTCTTTCTAGCATACATTTAACTGCATACAGGACTACTTTCATTCATATCAGACAGTCTGATAATTCCAAGGCAATGTTTTTAATTCCTCTTACATTATTAAATTCCAAAAAGCTGAAATGGAATTATAGATACCATTTTTACAGGTCCTAGAATCTTTCAGCACTCCGAGGCACCAAAAGGAAACGTGACAGCACATCAGCCACTTTTAGCTTGTAGTTCCATTGGAAAATTTGTTAGAGGATGGGGAAACTCAAAATTATTGTGTTCTTAATTAATATTACTACAGGAGGTGTCATCTGTCTGAAGTCAAGTTTCCTGTGGACAATGAAATATTCTCTCTTTAAAATTACTGGGGGAAAAACGTAAAAAAAAAAAGACTGCAGAATTTAAAATTACATTTTCAAAATACCAGTATCAGCTCTGAATTAAAACTCACGTGCTCATATGTTCACCTAGAACAGCCATCATACTGGTGTCTTCCGGCTTACGAAATGCTTGTAAACACAGCAAGGTTTTTCAGTTTCTGAACCACCAGCATGTCAATCCTGTAGCCTGACTCCATGCTCTCAGCAGTGTAGATCCTCTACAGTCTGGAGTTTCAGCACCATTCCAATCTGCATGTGCTGTAGTCAAATTACTATCAACAGTCAAGCTAATGAAGCTATCAACAGGAGCAGTCCAAAGCAAGCTTTGTGAGCAGGGAGGAACTTACCCATGAGTAACTGTTATTTTTCCTGATACAAAGTCATTCCAGAGCCTTTAAGCAATTTCAGAGATTTAATCCCTGAAACAACTGACTGCACTCTTATTTCAGAAGGGTGTTATTTAAAAAAGAAAGTTATATCTGTCTATCAATCTGGTATTCCGAACGAATTTTTTTTTTGAGAACAGTCTCAAAAGTCATTATATATGCCTTCCTAGCATAATTTGGAAACACTTCCTTACACTCAACCTCATAAAACTCTTTTCATGTTACTAAACCTGAATAACTGCTCTGTTCTGAAACCACAGAGTTACAGCTCACTACAAAGCATTTAAGCAACGGAACACTACGAACTCCAAAATATTCTGACCTTTATATTCTGTTGAGTTGAAGAATAACTGCTTTTCTTTGGGACCTGTCCATGTTACATGGCATGTTTAACACTTGGGTCTATGTCATTAAAAGGTGAGCAGTTACTCATCTTGTGACTGTAAACTTCCCTGTTTCTACCAAACAAAATCCATGGATGGATAATTCTGCAGTACGTTACCAACTCCAACACATGCTAATGAAGGATCATTTCTTTTGCCACCCTGAAAATCACAGGTGTATGACAAGGGGCTAAGCCTTTTTGTTTATTTGCTGGTGGTGGTTTTGCTAAAGTGGAGAGGGGAGAATGGGGCCCCGCCAGCAGAAGACAACATCTCTTCTACGTCTTGTCTTGGCTGCCACATTCTGGTGCAGCTGGAACCTTCTGGGGAAAAGGCTGAGCAGACAAAGAAAGGCACAGCAAGGAGGCACAATCTGGAGCACAAATACAGATTAAAACAATCCTGAAAGGACCATCAAATTCCTTTCTAACAATCCAGTCTAACACAAAGAGTAAACTGAAAATCTGCTATTAGAGCTGATGAAGAGGCGGAAACATTTCTAAAGGGTAAGAACAAGTTCCATGACATTTGTGGAAAGGCAGCAGTTCTCTAACTGAACTACTGCAGAAAAGCATCCACTCAGCTGGCAATAAGTAGCGACAGGAAGAAAATGCCTTGGTCTCAAAGTTGCATGGAGCTCTGGAAACCAGATTCCAGGGTATACTATAGGATACGTCAGTGAATCTTAATGTGACCTTTACAACATTTCAGGCCAACCATTCAGATCTCCTGAGCAGCTGGCATTACCATTATCATCAAGAGTAGAGGGGCACACAGCAGATCTGAAATCAGGACCACAGTTTTTCAGTTCTACAAACTGAAGGACACATTTTCACATCACATTTTCTGCCTTTAATTCATTCGTGGAAACACCACTGCAGTAAAGGACAATTTATTATCACATCTACTACAATCACTTGGATGTCTCAACATTTTTAAAAAAAATTATTTTTTTGTACTAAACACATTCCTCAGTTATCAAAGAGTAACCACGCATTAAAACAAAAAAATCAAATCTGCACTGAACAGTGAACTTAAATAATATTTCTATGCTCAGCTTCAGAAGGCAGCTTATGTTACGGTGAAGCATCGTGGTATATGGGCACATGCAGAGAATTTAGTCCAAATTTCATACCATCCTTCTCATCTGTTACAGCTCACAACAAAGTTTTCAAATTTGTGTACCAATAGAGAGACTGCTACCATGGTACAGCACTCCAGGATCTTACACAGCTTTGGGTTGCCAACGGACAGGGCTTGGAGCACCCTGGTCTGGTGCAAAAGGTCCCTGCCCATGGCAGGGGGGTTGGAGCTAGATGGTCTGTAAGGTCCCTTCCGACCCAAACCATCCTACGATTCCGGGCTTACGGCAGCGCAACATCCCAGACGCCGTATGCAGGCAGCAGGGATACCTGCAGGAGTGCGTACCAGCCTCGCTACTGGAAAAATGCGCTGGGTTTTACAGGCTGCAAGGGCTAGTTATGTACAGGCTGCACATTGTAAATTCTTTTACTGTTATGGAAATTCCTAATGCTGTGTGGCCTTGAGAATGAGTACGATCCCCTTTCTTCAGAGTTTCCAGCTCTGACTTTTTCCTACCGTCTTTCCCAGCTTTCCTGAGTTGAGCTTCGCAGAACAGCAGGACTCGAGGATGGGGTGTGGGGAGCAAGAAGGAAGGAGTTCTCCCAGAGTAATACATTCCATACATTTTACTTGGGTAATGGCACCGTAGTTTGCATTTGGGTTTAATTCCCTTCCGCCTCATTTAAAAAATCAATTCTCAGCCATGTTCCTGCAGAAAACTTGCAATGTTTCATTGTCAATTCCCTCAATCCCCATTTCTTCTGAGCACCAAAGGGAAAAACCCTAACTGGCTGGTTTTAGCCACAGCTTTAGTGCTTTGTGAATTCCTTCGGCTGTGTAATGCAAACCTAGGATTTTATAAACAGCTTGGGAGAGGGTTCTCAGGTAGTAAAAACCACTGAGTAAAGTTTAGATTTCTTTCCTCCCTCCCACCACCATTTTCTTCTTGTTCTCTCTGTTACAAAGGTGACCAGTCATTTAAAAGATCTGTTGTTTCGTTATCACCTTCAGACACCCTGCTTGTGTGCCAGAAGTGATTTCAAAGTACTTCACAGAACAAAACCCAAGAATAGACTAGATATGTTAGACACACCCTCAGAAAGAGACACCAGCTCTGGGCCTTACAAACCCTGGGCCACATTTCAAGCTGTCGAACAGCTGATATTCTTAAACCTAAGAAGATGCTTCACTACATCTCTACATTCCAATTCACAATTTTCTTTTTCCTTCTAAGACAATCTTCTTAAGCCCAAAACCTGGTAGAGGATAATATGTTAGTTGCTCTGAGAACTTCATAACAGGCTTTGAAAATCTTTATGTTAGATGTTTCGTGATTCACTTTTGGGGGGGTTCTGATCCTCCATTCATACATACAAAAGAAGAAATTTATATATACTACACTAACAAGCTGTCTCTGAAAAAATACAAAGGAATTGTGCCAGAAATCACATATTGACCAAATCAACCAAAATCTAAAGAACTCCAAACCTTCGTCTCAGTGACCATCACTATTTCAAAAGAATAAAATTGTACTAAAAAACCACCAAAAGTTTAAGCATCCAAGATGCCACTGAAATTAATTGATTGCTATTAAATGAGTTTTCTTACTTAGATCTTTGAGCACATTAATTTTACATCAAGCCTGCTGATCTTTTCCTACTTGTATTTTCAAATGCCATGGATACCTCCGCTGTATTGATAATTTGACCCATATACTGAGACACAATAAAACCTAAGGATGCATTTCTCTTCAGGTTAATTACTCTTTGCCAGTATATTGCTTCTTAGCCAAAAAAGTGCTCGGAAATTAAAAAGTCTTTAGGCATTAGGAGGTGACATTTTGCCCTTGAAGTTAAGAAGGAAGAAAAAAGAAGAAAACCCACTCACAGTTGGGCTATGAAATTTTCTCATTCCACCCCAGATACTAGACAATTATCTCAACCATGCAGTAAGAAAACAGATATTTTCAGTTGAATCCATCCTTTAAATGAAACACACTGAAGGTGTGGCACGGCAGGCGGGCACTGCTATAATCACTTTCTGAGCACAAGACATTTCGTACGGTACCATCTTGAGTTTGTTAATGGGCTGTCACTCTCATCTGCTTGATGCTGCCTGTCTGCTCCCTTCTCTGAGGGATAATACTAAGGACATTTGCAGCCACCATCACTCACTTGCTCGTTTTCTGAAACAAAAAATCCCAAGCTCCACGCTGACTTGCTCATTGCCCGAGGCCAACCGCAGGCATAGGTTTACACTCAAACCACAAAGAATTTCAGGCCACATTCAAACAACAGAAGGTCACCCAGGTGTTGTCCCATACAAGAAAACAATCCTCTCGTTCCGAACTTTACCTTCTGCTCTCGAGTCCTCCCCAGGGATATTGTTTCTTTTTGATTCATTAAAAAAAAACCACAAGAAAAAAAAAAAACACCACACACCAAAAACAAAAACCACTCCACAACAAATGGAAGGTAGAAGAGAAAGGAATGTAAGCCAATAGAGTTGTGTTAAAACAGAGATTATTCTTATCTACACACAGTAAGCATGAGCCAGGAAACTATAAATTCTTAATGCAAGTTTACTGTATACCCTGAAATTCCTTTACAAAGTCCGCAGGAAGTATGTGTTAGTCTATAAAGACATCTCTTTCTACAACACGTTTCTAAGGGAGGTAAAAAATTTTCTGACAGATCTATTTATTATTTGGAGAACTATCTTCCTGACATTGAATAATATAAAACTTTGGTATAACCTCAAAGTTCACAACAGTAAACAAAAATTCCCCACTTGGATCCAAAAATAACATATAGTACATTTGCACTGAACAGACTGGCCTTCAGCACTGATATTTTCAGTTAAGAGTTGTTACCAACTGTGTGTGTGTATGTAAAAATATACACACCGCGTATATGTATGCTTGAAAGTCTACTTCCATGTCTATACAGAGCATCACTTCTGTGCCATTACTCTGTTACCACGACAGCATTAGGGAAGTATTGGGGGTAAGGAGTTTTGGGTGGTAGAACGTCTGCTTTGACAGAGATCATGATGGTGCCTGCTAAGCGACTGTCAGGCAATATTTTCATATATAAAATTTCATTTGTATAATGAAAGCAGTTACATTAGTAACAAAAAACCTGCATTCTAATATTTTTAGTCCAATATGCTCCCAATTTTGTCTGGTGATATAATAGTGAAAATGTCTGGGTTCCACTAACTATGGATTTGGAGGCGTTAATCCTTATGATATAATCTAGGCAAATTTCATTTTGCAATCTCTGCTAAAACATAAAACAAAGATCTTTGGAAATGGGAATACATTACATTGCAGTACAAATCACCCCATCCGATTTAGGAAAAATCCCTAATGCATTTAACCCTAGCTACAAAAGGATGACAACGTGTGCTTATGTTTCGCATTTGCTCATCACACAGCGTTGAGCTGCTGCTGGGTGCCAGGAGGGGCTTAGTCCGAGTCATCACTGCCAAGCCTCCCCACGAAGCTGCAACCAAAGTAAAGCCACTGACAGGAAATTGTCCCTGGGATCTCCTGTTCTTCAAAGCCCCAGCCTCTCAAAGCTGTTTATTGGTTCAAAGTTTAATTGCCCATCTACATGCACTCAACCCGTGCACAGCGGGGAAGGCAAAACACTGTCCAGATTGCACTGAAATATCCCGGACTACTGGAGAACCCAAAGCCCAGCCGAGCAGCCGTTGCCTCCGACAGGGCAGGCCCACATTCCTCAGCTATTCCGCAGATACCCACGGACTCCTCCAACCCAGACACCAAGCTCCTTACCTTAAATCCGTAAGCTTTCCATTAAAATTAAAATGCCAAATGATTTCGTAACAGGCATACCAAGGGAAAAGACCAGTTTATGTATCTATAATTGGACTAATCAAAGAGCTCTACTACTAATTGCCAGGTACTTCAGCTTCTGTCTCTCCTGCCCTGGAAGATTTTGCAAATTTTGGTTTCTTCTCAGAAGCAAATATTCTGTTCAGAAAATAGTTGATAAAGTAACAACATAATTTAACGTCAGTAAGAAAAATCATGAGCTTAAAATAGTTGTGTTGGACTAGCACAAATGGATTCTAGTGGATAAAAATACACAAATTTTTGGAGGAAAAAAATGAAGTACAGTCCTAAAAGTTTTTCCAAAGTTCATGGGAAGTCATACAATTAAACTGCATCCTACAGACTAGAAGAGTTTTCAAATCTACAAAGAAATTAATCTAAAAAGTAACAGCAAAAGAATTAAATTCACTAAAAGTTTCAGAACATGTTTCCTGTATGCCAATAGTGAGGGTGAAAGCAGAAACAAAACCCTCCAGATTCAAGCCCCGTAGAATTAGGCCAGAGAAAAGTAGTTACTGCTTTGATGGCATCACCTCAGATTAATAGAAAAAGAAGAGCATGTCCCATGTCTTATCAGCTGCCATTTTAGGATTTTGATAGATCTGTAGACAATTACCCAGAGCAAAGCTACTGACCACTCCAAACCAAGTCCATATTTCTGTAGCAATAAAAACAAATCTCTGGGTTAAGATTGACAGAATAATTGCTGTGAGTTTATTCATTATGAAACTGCAAAAGGGACCATCAAGGCTGTTGGCAGCTTTTCTGGAGAGACCTTTCCCTCTCCTACACTCATTAGCTGGCTTCTGAAAAGAGAACACACTAGTAGAGGACTGTAGAAATGATTTGCTGACACAGGTGTTCAATGGGAGAGTTTCATTCAGTACTGAATTTCATTGCTGTCTAGTTGTCCCAGTCAAGAGAGATGAAGTAAACCAGACAAATTAGTTACTTGGCTCTCAGAAGTATTGATGTGCCATCTGGCATAACCAAATCCCACACAGAGATCGCTTCCGCACATCGCTGTGCCCAACAAAAGCCTGGTTGGATTTGTTTTGGGTTTTTTTTTTGTTTTGTTGTTTTTTTTTGTTTTGTTTTGTTTTTTTTCCCCCAAAGACCTCCTTGGAGTCCGACACCCAAGTCACCTATTTGGGGAGGTGACTAACTCAACTCCTTGCACAAACCAGAAAAACAAAACTTGAGAGTAGGGAAGGAAATGGCCTGCGTACTGATCAAGTGACAGATCCCAGAAACCCTCCCTCCAAACTGGTATCAAATTTTGGGATGCCCTACGTGAGGGCAGGCAGCCACACAAATCCTCAGAGTTAGCATTGCGTCCATTAGCTTGCTAATGGAAAGAAACACAGCGAGCAACTGCAGCCAGACTAGTTGGAGGTACCTGTAACACACAAAAAAAGGCAACTGAAGAACCCAAAAGGTTCGACCGATACTGACTCCCACTGAAGTCGTAAACATAAGGATGGCAACAGAGCACAAACATAGTAATGCTCAGTCAGGTTACATGAGTCTTCGGTGCACCATGGTGCTAAGGAGAACAGGGCTTCACCCCTCCATTTACTAAAGACCAAAAATCACCACAGAAAAGAAAAAAAGCAATTTAAAATGTGGGCGCCAAAGTTCAGTAGGTTCTAGCTTCCCCCCCGCCGCATCCTCAACTATTACTGCCATTTGCACACACAAAACAGGTTTTGCAGTCCTATATAAAACAACCTCAAGCTGTGACCGAAGCTGCTAAGCGTGCTACTAACGGAGTGCTGATGTGCACCCACAGAAGTGAAGGGATTGGTTCCCAAGGAAGAAAAGGGAGCAAAGAGTTAGGTCAGATGCAACAGCACACACATGGCTTTTCTTCCAATTTCTCTTTCCACTGGCTTCCCATTTTAAGATTAAAGACCGTTCAAATACTTTACTTCCTATTTTACTTATTTTTAATCAACTGTAAAAATCAGTCCACTGATGCATCTAACTTTCTCACGACCTGCAGATGCATACCACCTCCCAAGGTTTTATAACCAGCAATGAGCACGAGGGACATACACTACAATTATTCCACAGCCACTGGACTCGCCTTAGGGCATACGGTTGGGAAGTCATAGTCAATAACGCATAGGAAACACGCACCAGGCTCAGTTTCAGTCCCACTTTACTGCCTGCTAAACTGCATGGATAACGCACAGCTGAAATGAAGCTAGTACACATTCACTCACGTTTTAAGAAAGGTGATTTCTGATTAGCCAGCAAGGTTCATCAGATTAAACAAGAACATGTAAAAATCACAAATGTACAAATTTTTTGTCAGTTTGTAGACGGTATGTTCAAGGTTTATCAACTACATAAGCTCTTGGGGTTAATGAAAAAAAACAAAATAGAGATATAACATCCTTTTGAATGCAAAGGGCAGAAAGCAGGGGAGTTTCACAAAACGCGGTCCCAGCAAGGCTGCATTCCTGCTTGAAAGAGCCCACCTGTGCCACCGCTCCGCTCTGCAAGGGAAACGCCGTGTAGCAGAGGTCAAGAGGCAAGTTTGACACGCAAACAAACACTGGAGGGAAACCAGAAAGCAATTTGCCACCTCTACAGGGTTGTAGATTTTCTAAATTCACAGCATACTTTGTCATCAATAAGGCCTGGAATAAAGAACAGACTCCAGAGTGAGTCAGTGCAGATAGCATTCTTTCCTTACAGATTTCCAATACATAAACTAAACTTAGCACCTTAGAAAACAACTCTGCTACTGCCCAGGGAAAGCAGAAAAAGAGACTGAAAGATATTATAAAGTACAGCTTATGATTTCACTTAATCACCACTAAATTTACACTTGGCAGTTTCTGAGTACATTTACATATTTTTAAGCAACATACTATAAAGATGAACTGCTTTGCAAACGAACCGCCATTCAACCTATGGCTAACTTCATTACTGTTTTGGAAGGAGAGTAGTATTTCATGGTGCTACTTTTATTTAATCCCACTATCAAAATTTTCTGTGGCAGTACTATGATTTAAATCTCGCCAAGCTGAAACGCGGATCTGGTATACTTTCAAGCAGCTTAAGAAACTGTGAAATTGCAGAAGGAGTATCTGCATTACGGAGTAATTTTTAATAAGAAACAAATTTTAAGCAGCAAAAATTCTCTAGAACAATCCATCATCTCAGTCAGTAATTGAATAAAGTAACCAACATACTGACACAACAGGAAAAAAGGGAGTGTTACAAAGGGACCGACCGAGCAAAGCTCAGGCACGGAAACCGCACGGTACAAATGCACCCTAAACCACCAGCTTTAAAAGAGATGCTAGACTCCACTTATTACAGATATCTTGGTATTTGGTTCAAAAAACAGTAGATTTGGGGAGAGGGACTTGGTTTTGTTTGAACATAAAACTATAAGCTTCTGACAGCAGGATTTTGATAATCCGTCCTTGGGAATCCCGCAGAAACCAAAGAGCCTCACCATCCTCACGCATGTTCTCAGTCCTCTTGGGTTCCTGGCTCATTACTAAAGAGTATGTTGCCAAAGCATTGTTAATTTTTTTAAGACTACAGTTCCCCAACTTTGTAGCAAATAAATCTTCCTAGAGTCCGCAGCTGTGAAAATAAAAACATATAAATACATCTGAATTATGAATGAAGTTTCTAGAAGTGTTGTTCCTCTCTCACTATCCCACCTACCACAAACCGAGGGGAAGATTGCCGCATCGTACTTACTGGTTTGGTACCTTTTTTAAGTCTGTTTCTCAAGGGAGGAAAAAAGATACTCTTGCCCATCTCACTTCTAAAATGACTTCCTTCTAAATCTAGCAAGCAGTCTGGACAGGGTAGAGTGGCCGTTGTGTTTTGCTTTCTTCTTTGTCCGGAAGACTCAATAACCAACTGTGCAATCCAGGGACAACCCAGCTGCACACGTTCTACCTCCTTTTCTGCAGCGGACGTGACTTCAGATTTCTTTTGGAAGGAAGTGCTCTGTTACACCAGTGATAGACATTCCAAATATTTTTTGCTGAACCGGTTTAGTTCTGACAGATGTAAACAGCAAAAGAAAGATGAGGGGAAAAAGCAAAGATGTCTTCTGTGAGCCCGTGCACAGTCTTCAGAGCTGGCTGCAGCTGACACTTCAGTATTTTTATGATATTCTAGAGTCTAGTCTGAATCATGGAATGACAGACTTTCATAACTTGTCACTTATCCTGTTTCTCCTAGATCGTCTTCCAAAAATAACACTGGTCTTACTACATAACACTGTGTTGTGCTTAATTCATCTATTCTACATGATGCTTTGAATTCCCTTCACTCGTTTTGCAGCCTTTAACATCCAATTTGTTGAAATACTGTTCTGTACATAAGAGTTTCGCTCTAGCACTAGACAGACTACAAGGGGAAAAATACATAATAGATAAGAGCTTTCTGTAACTATTTTCAGTTCCAAAAGAAATGTAACAAAAGAAATAATTCAATATATTAATATGCTTATTAACTTAAAAAATACTGAAATACTGCTGATTTTGATTTATTTCTTCATCTTTCTTCATCTTTTATGCTTTTAAAAGTCTCTTTAAAGCCGTAAGCAACAGTGCTTTCACTAAGCTTCAAGCATTTGTTAAATAATTCATGTTGGAGTATAAATGTCTTGCACACAGATTTCATCTCCATGAACAAATACAAATATCTGTTTAAGTTTCCAGTTGTACTTAGCTCATTTAAAACGCACAGAATTTGTAGTATAACAATGATAATACAGTTGCTAAAAAGTCTAATCTACAAAACACTGTGTTTTCCTAAATAGAACAACAATTCTGCAAGCTACCTGCTGTCCAGGACGATAAACAGCTGCAGTAGGTGTGTATCAATAAAGTTGCCCCTTGGAAATTTTTTTTTTGGCCCTTTTTTTCATAACTACACGATTTCTGGTTCTAGAAGATGGCTTGTTTCATCTAAAGCACAGCAGCGGCCATCCTGAAGCCCTCCACACATCCCCTCTTTTTGTCCCCCCTGTGAGCGTGGTTAAACAGTGACGAGGTTGCCCAGGGAGGCTACAGAGTCTCCATCCTTTGAGATGCTCCAGACCCAACTGGACACAGCCATAAGTAACCTGCCCTGGTTGATCCTGCTTTGTGCAGGCAGGTTTGACTAGATCTCCAGGGGTCCTGGCCAACCTCAGTTGTTTGACCATTCAGATGCTGGATTTCCTCATATTCTAATTGTCTGTCCATCCTCCCAAGTAACAATACCATTTTTCCCCTTGCAAAAACATTGTGGGACACAAAGAAAAAAAAACACATTTCTTTTGCCTAATTTTATACTCAATTGAACATAATAGTTTTGAAAACTAAATTCTAACTTCCACTGTACCTGCATTCTGAAAAGGGGAAACAACGAGAATATGAAGAAAAAGCAGAAAGGAGATGGAAATAGCAGACAAATATTCTGCTAAAATAACAAAACCGCAGCTGCTATGAAACATGACATTTCAGAAATTTGTGGTAGCACACATCTGGAAGAGATGTGATATTCTCAATCATTCCTCTTCTGTTCCTTCAGGGAAAGCTCTCTAGACTACTATGGGCAATATGTCCTTCAGAAGATGTTTTTCTCTTCTTAGTTAAGTAGAACCACACTGTATGTGTCCACATAATGTGTTGCATCATTCCACAAAATGTAGACCCACACTATAAACTCTCCAGTAGTACACTTGGAAAACATTTTGTCATCTTTGCTTGCTTTTAGCATCTTCAGTGCAACCTAAGGCTACAACACAGCGATATTAAATCTTTACTGGTCCAACCACTGGGTTGTTTCAAAAGAGAAAACCAAAAAAATTACCATGTCCTACAGCTGATAATTCCCTCCCTCCACAGAGAATTGTGATTGAAGCTCAGAGTCCTAGTCTGGAGCTTTTGGAAGGTCAGGACCAATCGTGTGTATCTTAGAAGTCTACATGCAATCCATCGTGAAGACTGTAGCCAGCACCTTCGCTTTTGTAGGGCATTGGAGCTCTCTTGCTCATTCAGAAGGCGAACAGCATCCCTGATCATGAACAGTCTCAGTATGAACTCTGAACTGCAATCACTGTTTAATACAGTGCACTCTATTGCTATGATATATGATTTTGTTGTTTAAAACATTCCTCACAGACCCTTGTGTTCAACTGCTTGAATGATGTCGGCAAATCAATAATTCCAAGTCTGATCTCTGTATTCTCAATACGAATGCAAAAATAAGCAGTGGGAAAGTTCTTAAAAACTGACAGTTCGGACCAGACTTGCTCTTTAATTTATTTCAGTAAAGGTCTTTACATGTCTAGGAATGAAAAGAAAATCCACTGATTTAATTTATTTCAGAAGTTTGGCCCTTCAATTTGACTGCAGAACCTAAGAGCCAAGAAACTGCTCCTTCACTCCAAGAGGATTTAGATTCAAACATTTCTTAAAATTTTTATTAAAAATGAGTAGCAGAGTATAGGAAATTCCATAACTGAATACTGAGCTGAATGATAAATTTCCTTTTTATTACACTTCAGGAGGCAAAAAAGGAGTGCCAAATGCTAGCTGGACAACTTTGGCTCTAGAGTCAAGGGAAGCAAAATGGCACACATGGAAAATGAATGCACATCCTAGCAATCTGTCGAGAAGAATTTAGCATTGCTGGACACGGGCTGTCTGACGAGAAGCTGCAGGTAAACGGATAAGCACTAGTAGACAGTTACCAACCCCCTGCATTAAAACTGCTCGGTAAAGACGACTGACAGAGCAGCCAGTATTTCTTCTAGACAACCACCAGCGACAGCTTTTGGAAGGAAAGTTTAAAAAGGAGCAGGAGATCATTTTCACCTTATGAGAAGCATCCTTTTTCTCAATAACAACTTTCTTCCAATTCTAACTCGGGTTCAGCACCTGCGAAATAACAAGCAGCAATGCCTCTGAATGTATTTCACCTTCAAAGCATTGAAACAGGAACAGTTTGAGGTGTTACACAGAACACTTCTGCCCCGCTGTTGCGTTGTCTCTCAAAAGCTGACAGCACTGCAGCCTGAATCCAGTGTATCAAGCTTTGATCGCCTGGTGATCTTAACCGAGCTCACTATAATGTCATGTATATCTCTCTGCATTAGTGGAGAATTTCTCTTCCCTTTCCCAAACTATTAAAACTGTCAGCTATATCAAATACACTTCTTAATCCAACTTAAATATGTCAAATAAAGTTCAGCAGGTAATTATCACAGGATAATTTATACAGTTCTACGTAGAGTGACAATTTTTTTCTTTGCTTTCAGTCTTTTGCTCATTTGCTACTGCTCAGAAGAATTAACAGAAGTGATAAAACCACAAAAAAACTAAATGTATAGATACACTAAACTGCTTAAAATCAATAGCGCGAAACTAGAAATAGCTACCAATACAAAGCACACTAACTGCCCATTCTGCAACATACTTTCAATATATTAATCATATTCAGAGCAATTACAGAAACTAAAAATAGGATCGATAAGCTGTGCAATCATTTACATTTTCACTTCATTGCTAAGTATTCATTTTATTTATTCTTATATTCGGTCTCAACTACACTTTTTTTTTTTTCACAGTAACATATGGGATCTTTTTTCTCCTTTCTCCCCTAGCAGTTACTTTAAGCACCACTGCCTCAAATGCTCACCGCAGTATGACCACGAAATGCAGTGATTGAAGAATATTCCTTTTTTGCACTAGTAGAAAGATAGATGTCGGGAATCTTTCACTGGAAGATACTTCTCACTTCCTACTCTGTACATTTGCCTGCTAAGACGACATTTTTGGGAGGAAATCCGAGTGTTACCACATCCGGGGATGCATACGTATCTGCAGTTGTTTAGAAGCATATAGTCTTCATCTTCTGCCAGAGCTTAAGATCTCATGTCATATTTAAGGGAAACATCAAATCGCATTTAAAAAAATGGCTAGAACATACGGCGAGAGTTTATGCCTCCAAATTACACCCTTGTTATGCCAGAAATAGTCTTCGCCTCCAACTACCCTTCCTTGATGAGTGAACAACCAAGGGAACAAACGATCAGTGCTTGCAGCCTTCTCGTATGTGCGGTTTCTGATCACAGGGAGCTTGGTTCCTTGCCTAACCACCTGGAGAGGAGACTAAAAACAACCGACCGTCTCCCAGATGCACAGAGACGCAAAGCTCTGACTCAGCCACTGACACGACAATGAGCAACCACTGCTCCTGGCACTCCAAGAGAGAGATATGGCAATTTTATAGCCAAATTCTCCCAATCAAGCAGTTAGGGGAACTTCATCCAACCCAAAATATCAGTGCTCAAGTAAGTGGAGAGGTTATTCCACTGGATCAGGAGGGTCTTTGTCCGGTCCAAAGCAGCTCTAACAGCTCTGCGTACACATCTAGCAGCTCAGCTCGCTGTCTGTGCACCAGCATGATGCTGCAAGAACAGGCGCGAGGGAAGGGGACAGGAAGCCTGTAACAGCACTTTGGGAGTGCAAATACCCTCATCATTCTCTCAGAGATAATGGTGTCAAATATTGCAAAAGCCATTTATGAAAATCAAATTTTTTCTTCCTAAAACCACCTACATCATTTATCCTCTTTCATTTTTGCACCACAAGATTCACCATTCCTACATTTTCTAGGATAACACAACCAACAAGGGCAGAGGGTGTGCAGGGAGTAATTAATTCCCAGGATTTACTTTAAATGTTGTTCCTAACAGCACTAACTCCTGAGCACAGCTCACAGTAGTGAGAGTATCTATTTATTTTCTCAGCAGAAAGTGCAAGGAACTGGTGAAGCAACCAGAGCACATAAAGTTATAAACAGAATGACTGTTCATGGATCACAGCACCAAGTAAAAAACTTTGTATTTTCATGTTACATACCACTGAAAAAGTTCTTACAAGACACACCTGTCTCCTTCCTTCTAACAAACAAAATCCAGTTACAAAAGCCTTAGTTGTATAGTGATTATACAAACTGAAGAATCATTTTATCAAAAGCACAAGAACGAAACACTTAAAGAGTCCTCACTTGTAGGAAAACAAGCACGGAGATTCCCTTTTTTAAGCAGCACTCGCCACGATCAAGCGAGGCTGCTCTCCGTGGGGACCTGTCCTCTCCTACTATCCCACTGGGGCACTGTAGACGGCACGCCTGGTGTCGCACGCCTACTGGGATGCGCTGACCAACATACCCACACAAGCTACATTCTATGTTAATGCCTACTATATGGTATTTTACAGCTTTTAAACAGAACTTCTAAAAGCGAGAGGAATTCAGAACTACCCAGCGACCTAGTCCACAAGTCATGTGGCCAAGTCATGAGAGGAGAAAGTATCTCCAACTCCTGGTGCAAGGGAAAACGGCAGAGGTGGACTAACTGGGAACAAGTGAAGCACTGCAAGAGGATTTACCCGTTTCCTTCCCTCCTGGAGCTAAAGAACTCCCAGTTGTCCATTGTAAAATATAAAGGTAACTATTTTAATACATCACAGATTTTCAGAGTGCTACACTCATGTCTGCCTCCAGATTTTTTGCTATGTTAAGGCAAAAATGATTTTATGCAAATAAAATACAACACCCACATTGCTTACTAAAGAATCAAGCTGCTGTGTCCGCTTTTTGGAATGAGATCTATGTTCACTGGATGTCGAGACACTAGCCAGTCCACCATCATGGTTTCGAGGTTGGGGTTGGCTTTTGTGTTAGGGTTGAGGGGGTGTGGGGTGTGTGTAATTTATTCCATAGTCCTGAATTTACATGTAAAGCCAACTTTCATGACCTTCAAAAGCCTGAAAGGCAAGCTTAAGAGAACTCAGTGCATTTTAAGCACTGTCTCCATGTATTCATAAAGTTGGATTTCTAACAACCACATTACTTGATTTCTAAATTTCAGGCTGCACGGAGTCTTAAGAATTGTCCCATTTATGACAAAGCTGAATTCTTGGAGGACTGAAGTGCCCTACGCATATTCCATTGGGATATGTCTTATACTCAGCACCAATAAGTAAAGCTAAAGCTCAGATACCGACGTATTTCACAGAAACTCTCCCTGCTGTATTGCACAGTGCTGTCATCTCACATAAATACTATGTAAGGATGGATGCAATGTCCATTCTTCTTCCAAACACAAAAATCCTCCAGCGCAGAGGTGAAAGATGAGTATTTGAGATGTTCATACCTAACCTTTTTAGAAAAAAGGAGAAAGAGGAGTATTATACTCTAAAATTAACTCACAGCATCTCACAGAACTTTCTACTTCTCCTCCTAATGTTCACTCTTTTCCAGAAAAGTCATTTGCTCAACAGATTTCTTCATCATATGCATGTTTTCTTATGTAGATTGCACATATTAATTCTCATGGAACAACCTAAAAGACTTATGAAGCAACACAGCAAGAATGTACATCAGAATAGCAGTTTATATGCAAATATCTAAACTGGAAATACACAAATTGTCTTTAGAAAGTGAAAAGACTTGAAAAGTATTTTCCTCAGGGATTACCCCTGCAGCAGTGCATGTCAAAAGTTCTAATTAACAGCTGGACGCAGATACTAAAACACCACAGAATAACAAGATTTAAATTAAGTAGCAGTTGTGAAATAAAAGGAATGTTTACTTTGCAGCTTCTTCAATATTAGATTTATATTTGCCATCTACAAAGCCTACATACGCTTTCATGCACAAAACTAGAGCAGGTATTTGGGACTCCATCCCACATGCTGCAGAGCTGACCTCCAGGTGACTCTTCAATTTTCATAAAACTTGGTAAACAAGAACTAAAATATGCTTATTTTATAAAAGGTAAGACATGCTCAAGAACTCTGACAGACGTGTGAAATCCACAGACTGGAGCTGGTTTAAGCCATGACATGCACTACTGAACCTTCTGCCAAACTTCATTTACCAAGAACGCTGCTTGTGCGACTGCCTTGGCAATGACATTGGCTAATCAGGATTTTGACACTCCGGGCCAAATTTGACAGCCATTAAACTGCAAAACAAATCAATTAATAGAAATCAGGCTGGATTCGATTTATCCCAGAGACACTCTTGCAAACATTTGATATCAGTTAGTGATACTTTGGTTTACTCAAGTTAGAAATAAACTTCATACCATTTACATAAATTTTTGTCTAAAAAAACATATCTGTCTTTTATGCAATGAAGTTGAAAAGATGCCTTCAACAAGTGGGGGATTGTCTGGTACAAGTCTGTGCTGAAAGCCGACGGGTAGAATTTTCTGCTAACTAATTAGTGGCGTGTCCTATTTTCCTATTGATTTATAGCTTCTGATTAGGCTGCTTGTGGAACGCATTACAAAACAGCATCACATCTGAAGTTTGTTTTATTTTGGGCTAGCCTGTTACTCATTTTCAGATACAGAGCTCCTCTTAAATAGAATGTAAAATGAAGGCTGTCATAAGTATACATTTGTGTACAATCGAGTTCTATTGCATGCTTTGATTACAGAAACGGAGGTCTTACCCCACAATTTTCTCTGCTCAACTCAAGACTGCCTATTTTATGCTCTTTACGTGATTATTATTGCAACCACTGAAATTAAAACAAGCCTGCCTTAGAGTTCAGTGTAGTATTTTGGGGAGTTTCTTTTCCTCAGATTCAAACCTCACACGCACAAACCCCGTCTTCCTTTCTTTGATAAGTAATCTTTGCAAAAGGCAACAGCACAACGTGGGTAACGTTTTACTGTCTGCTTCTGCAAATAAATTAGAGCTCCCAGAGATTCCCCTTCGACTGTGGATGTTCTAGTGAGATTCTGTTTGTCATCATCACTTTAGATGAACAAGACAAATCTTACAGAAATTTCAGGCTATGAGAATTTACACAAATACGCCATTAACATAGCAAGCCACAAACACCAGGCATCAACTAAAACTGCCACTGTGCCAAATCAGAATAAATTAATATCTGCAAGTAAATCATTTTTCTCGATATTAATCATGAAGCCAAAAGAGAAGTGCAAACACTTAAAAAAGCAAAAAGAAAGCATCCTCTGAGTGTCCAATCCTCAGGAGGCTGCCAGGCCAGGCCACAGCATGCAGGATAACTGCATTCCTCCCATACCAATGCCTTGCTTGAAGAATCAGGCCTGGAATCAGTGTCTGAAACTCATCTCGCAGACCTGGTTTTCCCAAAGTTCAGAGAACAGACAAAAAATCAAAGAAATCTGCACATGTGAAAAACAATGGATGCTGCTAATTAATCAATCACTCCCCCGAAAAGTTTTAATGTCTTCCTATTTTAAAAGTAATTTTTCAGCTTTTGTAAATGTTAAAATATGATAATTTCACATGCATAATAACTAAAGGAACTTCCTTTTAGAAGTCATTAACTGTTAACGGGCTCATAGCGGTTTAGCTGGAAAAGAATAAATGTGCACAAATAAACTGCATCTCAAAGATAGGAATTTCAATTCTGGAACATAACGTTTGACCCAAATCCACATGAAATATGCTGTTGTCCATCGCAGAGGAAAAGTGTGCTCACCATACTATACAGGGGAAGATGTATTGTAAAATTTTATGGCAGAAGGAAATTCCGTTTAGGAAAGGACTTAAATATCTTGAAATGAACTTCTGTTTAAATGTAAGTGGAACCTGTGTATTTTGAGATCCCCCAAAATCCCTATAAACTAAAACTTTAAAATACTAGTACATTTACATGGAAAAAGCCTTCAAAAAGCAACACCATTTGAAAGCAATCCTCCAAATAGCACATAGCTGAAAAGCATGTCAAAACATGGGCAAGTGGCAACACTGAAGCATCCATCAACATTCCCTTCTTAAGCACAAAATGTTGCTGAAATAAAGCCTATTTCATTTTACCAAATCTGACAAGAGATCTGGTCTATCACAATTATTGCCCATCTGTTCACAACAGTCATTTTCTAAACTATTTGTAGTCTGAGCTTAAGCATTCTCCACTTTGCTATATATTCTCTTCTCAAAAAAGAAAAGAAAAGAAAAAAGTTCAAAAGCAGCTCACCATGTCTGGGAGTGATTCAGATGTCTCTGCACAGTCTGATGCCAGGACTCCCCTGCTTCAAAGGTGTCTGTGTGTGCTGGAGGAAGGCATCACGCTCGACTGTATACACACAAAAATGCATGCTGTTGCTGCAGATGCACACGCCAACTAATTTACTCATTTGGGGTTCAAGTTGGTAAATGAACAAAGCATTGGCCACCTTGGGCCTCCCCTGAGCCATGTGTATTTAATACCGGCTGCTATGTAGGTGGTACAAATTCAAGTCAGGAAAATCTGAGTTCATGTTTGCCAGATAAACCACAGTTAATAAACCTATCACTCTTGCATCTATCTCTTCAACTGACAGATATCATGTTTGTTTCCACATAATCACCTACGTATTACTCTCTTTAATCCAGAGAGTTCACTGATGCGGTGCCTGCTTCACATGGGCTTAGGACTGATCCTTCAGTGACGGCTAACAGCACTTTTGCCTTCATGCATCTTAAAGTCTCGATTTCCAGTTTCTTTCAATTTAAAACATGTAGTTTAAAGCTTTAGAGAAAAGAATAATCTGGTATTCCATTAAATATTAATTCAAACAGACAATATGTTCAGTTTTTTCATAAACATATTGTAGAAATCCTCCAGGATTTCACTCCTTAAAATACATTTTATTCAATTGACAAGAATTACTGCAAGTAGCTACTCTGAGAAGCTGTGTCTTACTTTTCTCCATCCTCTCTTGCTACACCTGGGACCTAGTATCCCTACACCACGCTCAGCTGCTCTCACAGAAGGACAGATTGCAAATTCGCAAATTCTCCACCCAACCAAGTCACTCTGTTCAGACAAATCAAGGCAGATCGTGACCGCGGCATAAGGCAAATTCTCCTGGAGTCTCCGTTGTCTTCTTCCCCTGTTTGTTTCAGCCCTTGTAGCACGGTACAAGGCCCCACATTTGTACCAGCACTGCCTTTTGCGGAACTGTGCTGTAAACTAGATCAACACAGGCACTCACACACCCCGGTTCTGCCTGCCTCGGCTTGGCCCGCATCACTGCCTGGGGGACTCGGCTTATAATCACTCTGAGAGGAGAATCTGTTTTCCAGACCCAAAAAAAGACTATCGATAATGCAGATGACTTCAGTGAGGCCCACAAGCAAGTGTATCAGCAAAACTAGGAGAGCTCTAAGGTAGCAGAAATGAGAAATTGGAAGGAAGGGTGCTGACAAATGCAAGCAGCTTTCTCGCTCTCAAGCCGTCGTCTCCAGCAACAGCATCCTTCAACGCAAGTGGGTTAGTCACCAAACAAACCTGCAGGAAATCGGTACTCTTCCTCCTGCTGCTCACCGAGTGCCTGCGACTTCGAGGATCCAGTCTCTGCACTTCCCCTCTACGGTGCACGCGTTGCCCATCTGTGCTGTGCGCAGTCCAGTTCCACAGGGGTTTTGCACACAAATAAACCAGAGCTACGGTTTGCAGGTAGTTTTATATAACTGGATGCAAAACCCCTTGGAAGAAAACATTTTATTATGAAACCATGTGAACCACGTGTCCATGTACAGTGAAATCAGCCTAAAGGCCCCTTTCTGGAAATGTGAACCCATTTGCCACTTTGGGGCAGAGACTGTGAGGCAAGCGAGAAGAAACAAGGGAAGACGATATTCCCCATCACTTCCTTATCAAATCACATAACATATCTAAGAGCACAGATCCAAAACTGGATCCTCTTAGGCCACCCTTAAGGTAGCAAGCCCAACACGCAGAAATCCGCATGCCCAAAGCCAGAAGTTAAATTTTTCCCCCTAAGGACCTATAAAAAGCCCAAATGAAAAACTTAATCTTTTTCTGAAGCTAACCTCCTGGGTTTTATCATAAAACTTTTTATTCTTACATATTCATTAGTAAACATTTCTTGTTTTCTGTAAAACATCAGTTTATCTAACATGATCAAAACATTTAAATTGATTTTTTCACTTGGGTCTCTATGTTAATAACACATTTATTCCAAACAGGAACTAAACCATCATTTTCTTTGAGGATTGGCCTTATAAAAACATCTCAGCCTCATCTCACCTCATCAGATCCAACCTAAGTTAGCTTTCCCACTGCCTCGTCCTTCATAATATCCGAAACACTGCCTATCACCCCAGTGTCCGTGAATACCTTAAATACATCACTAGCAGATCCAAAGAAAGGTGCAATATCTGAAAAAGCAGATGGTGTAATAGGTCTGGCCAGTTGGATCAAAGCCCAGGTTTTCGTACCTTAAAATCAGTTGAAAGCTTGAGCAAAATGAATCCAGCAGCTTTCTGAATGTGTCCAGATTTGTGCTTCAGCATACTTTTTGCATGAGCAATCTTTCTTCACAGTCTGGAACAGTGCTTAACAAGATAAATGGAGAAAGCATGTTGCCATGCAATGAAAGTAAACCCAGAATCCAGAATCCAATCTGACAACTGGTATATAATACATGAAAAAGAAAGAAAGAAAACAGAAAGAAGAAGAAGAAAAAAAAAAAAAAAGAGTGGTGCATCTGGGGCATACTGCTTCAAAGGATCAAATATTCCCCCAAAACGTCACAATTAAATCCATGGCAAAGAACATTTGTCAAAGGAATTTTCCTGTAGCACGCTACTTATCCTCCAACCACCTGAAATTTGGATTTGCATGTTTTCTTTCACCACTTCACACTCAAAAGCCTCAAAGAAGCATCCAGAGTAAACAGAGACCACCTGAAAAAACCCTTGTGACCTTCAATATTGTAACAGTGACAGACTTCAATGTTCGTCATTTAAGACGCAAGCCTACAGCAGGGCTCCTTAGAGTATACCAGTGCACCAATATTTCAAGCAGGAAGAGCCTCTCAAAAGCATGACAGAATTTAAACCAGAAACTAGGGGTTTTTTTAATATTATTATTTTATTCAATATTTGCAGTGGGACTACTATCTAAAGTTAATTATTTCACAATAAACACCTGATTTTTCAAGAACAAAGGCACTTTGAGATGTGTTCATATAAACAGGTGACACCAAAGAGGACTTCTTTATACCACTGATTTCTCCGACCGCATAAATCAGCTAAGGACTGTGTTCATTCTTCCATTTGACCAAAGAGAAACACGTACATGATCTTCTCATATACTAAAAGATTGCTACAGAACTTCACACATGAACACAGCTTCGCTCGCAGCACCCAGAGGCAAGTATGTAACATACCACAGCCCTACGGGGAAGGACGACACAGCTAACCATTCAGCATCACGACCAGTTGTCAGCGCTTGCTCACCTACATTCACACAATGGCTAACAGCACCTCTCATGCTCTATGGCTGCAGCTGGCCATCTGGAGGAGAAGTGATAACTTCCTCCTCTTGAAGTACAATTAGAGCCAACCTTTATTTTATTTTTCTTCTTATTACAATTAGCCACAGCTAGTGATCTGATAACGGAAGGTGTAGATCACTGCTTTGAGATCACGTGTGTGATAGTGGCTTTTTCCTCAAATGATCACAGTAAACTTACTCCTATAAAGAGAGCAGGCATTGTTTCTGAATAATTTTTCCTGCCTGTGAAATAGAAATTGGACTATTTTTCATTTTAGCTCTTTTTGCAACTGAAGACATAACTAGCTCGAGGACGCTGCAGCACTTCTCATGTAGGTCTCTAAGACCTTGCAGACTGCTGCCGCACTGGTCTCTGCCTGTGGCATACAACTTACTTTTCATGATCAATAAAACATTCAGCTGAAGCAGCTTAGGGTTCAGTTAAGTGGGATCTAGGTGAATTGTAGCAGCGTGGCATATGCATAAATTGAAATAAAGATGGTTAAATAGCACCTCAGGGTCTCACGCACCATAAAACTACAAAGCATTCAGACGCTGAATGGTGTCTCTTGAGAGGTGATCATCCTCATAGAAGATTAGATTTATTCTATTACATTTCATATCTCTTAGCATCATCTAAGCTTTTAAAAGTCAACCTGAAATGTATTCTCTTCTTTACAAGCTGCTGTCTTCACATAAAGATGTCCTCTGAATCCTGTTCCCATATTTCAATACTGCTCCCTTCACTTATCAAATACTTCAAACCTTTGCAGGCTAAACCCCTGACACTTAAATAGCATCATCTGAATCATCCAAAGGAAAAACCACTTGAGCACAAAAGTATCACTGTTTGGTTCTGTAGCTAACATTTCTTTATAATGTCATTTAAACTTCGGTTTTCTCATTCAATGCAGTATTCTTAAGTTTCTGAAACTTAAGCAACCATAAAAATGTATAATAATAACAAAAATATAAGTTGCATTTAATAAAAAAAAACTTTGGAAATCGGATATTTGAAAGATACCAAATTGAGTTAGTTGACAGTCTCAGTGATCTTAAAAAACCCCAACACCACTGGTAGACTTTCTGAAGTGGTTGCAGGCAAAGCGATAGAGCGCCCTGCAGTCTGTCTGCGTTCTGAACCAACTTGTGGTATATTCACACGTAACTTACAAACCCAAGTAACACACCCAAACATTATCTGGCTCACAAAAATTATTTCCTAACAAAAAAAAGATGGATGACACATTGCATTGCAAACCTCTAAGCTAATAAAAAAGGGAAGCAGAGCCTCAGCTCTCGCTCGACCTCTTTAACAGTGGCTTTTGTCACTTCATTTCTTTGTTCCTGCACGATTTGAAATGTGTCTCACCACTCCACTTTCAGCTAGGCATCCTTCATCTTTTCTGACCAACTTCGCTCTCTCTCAAATTCAGTATTAAGGACTTTTGTTCCTTTAATCCCTGTGTCCGCCCTGCTCTCACCTGCCACTCAGAGTACGGTTTGGTATTGATGCCTACTCCTACATCCTATCGTGCACCTTCAAATTTCAGCACCAAGCCAGGCTCTATTGCTCCAATGTTTAACCTATAGATTCTTGATAACATAATAATGCACATAAATACTTCTTAAAATCCATCTGCTGAAAGGCAATGAGTATTTTTTTTTCTTTTAGCCAAACCAATTACACTTGGGATTTTTAACTACTGTTGGAATCATGCTAAGATTTCTAGCAACTTGAACATATCCAAATAACCTGATTTTGTCTTTAAATGAAGGAAGCATCACTGCCAAACAATATAATATTTTCATAAGTTTTATCAATTCCCTTGAAAAACTTGTCACAAACAAAATAAAACACAATATATTTCAAAAATTTAGTTTCTTTTCAAATTGCTGAAAATGTTTTAAAAAAGACTTTTCTGGCAGAACCTTCCTCCAATATTAACTTCAGAACCAGGATATTCTGTGCACAAAAGTAATGTACTACTTTGCATTAAGCACGGAAACCCTAGCGTACTATGTCAGCATACTCCGTGCTCTGCCACAACTTCAACATCTCTTCTGAGTACCACACCACCTGCGCGAGAAGTTTTTAGCATCTTCCATTTGTTTTTGTAGTATTAATTGAAGTTTCTGACATAGGAAGGTTGCGAACCTTCCAGGGCAAGAATCAGATTTTGTAACTGCATGGACACTTTTTCCTTAGGAATAATAACGTATGGCCGTCATATCTCTAACAAACTTCATTCTCATCTCAATATAAGGCACTGAACTGCCACGTTTTCAAGATATTGGTTTTCAAGAGTCCTTCCCACTCTACACCAACCTCTTCATCAACTCCAGCTCCAGGAAACGCAATTAGTGAACAGCCTTGTATGTTTTGTAACTTGAACTGAAGAGCCTGGGTCATCCAAATTCCTCCTAACCAATCTTTAGCACAAGAAAACCTTCTAATTGGAGCCACCAAAAAAAGAAAGAGTCTCTTATTGAAAGGTAAACCACACAAGAGAAAGAGGACAACGCAGATGCTGAATTTGATTACAGTTGTAGCATGCTATTGATTTTCAAACATTGTAGGTTTTGGTTTTGTTTATTATTTTTTAAAGTTTGTTAAACTTCTATTTCTCTGCTAGTAGGTATTTCTCTCATTATTTACCAGCTTTTTTGATTTAAAAAGATAGTCCATACTTGAATTGCCAAGCACCAGGCTCACTGAAAGTCATATTATAAGAAGAAAATAAACCGAAGACAGTATCTTCTATCTGAAGACAGTATCTGAAGACTATGGTCTGCCTTGCAATACAATCACAAAAGACACTAAACTTGAGCTTAAAGATGTTAATTGGTTCCTATAAAAGGGATTAATCAGCTAGAATTTCGTGTTAGTAGAGAATATTATAAAGGCACATGCATATGATATTTGTAGATGCAACTACAGCTACTAAGTAATTGTCACTATTTACACATGCAGTCAATTCCAAAAGCTATACAGTCAGTGCAATGCTCAGGGCAACTAGCGCGCCTTACTTAGGCCAGAAGCAGCTCAAATTCATACCTGCCTGCAAAATGCCACCTAAACTTACGCTTTTTTCCTTAGTCTTCACGCATGTCTGTTCTGTGGCCTTTCAACAGCCACAGGAAACAGGACCTTGGAACATCTAAAAGGAATGGAGCTATGCAGTCAGGTTTCATACCACAAGCACCTTACTGATGACCAACTCATCAACAGCCAAATACGTACCTTCACAGATGTTACAGCTCAATTTACAATCCAGCTCTTCGGGAACGTACATCTCCGTCTCCACTTTGCAGCTTTTCCCACAATTGAACTAGATATAGCTACAGTGCTATGCAAGCATACCGCTCTCCAAGCACTCTCCAACCAGCTTTGTGGTCATGAAACCCTTCTGCTGGGTAGTTAGCTGCATTCCAGGTTCCCCTTAGCAATCTGCTTCTCTTGCTCCAGCTGCCTTTCGCAGCACGTTCAATACATAAGGCAAACCCATCCATTCAAACATTGTTGCCTTTTGACATTTTAACTCACTTGCATGCCAGTACCTCAAGGACCTCTGTGTTTTGCATTGCAAACTTCGTGTTGCACAATGAGTTATTATCAGATTAACTTAAATCCAACCAATGTATGAAAAGCCTTCATGGTCTGTCACACTTACGTCAAGACAATGGTAAACATAGAAAAGAGCAGCTCAATGAAAAGACCACTGCACCAGGCTGAGGTGTTGCAATCAATGCATGTTACAAATTAAACTCCTCCCGCCCGTAATTACTTTGGTTTTGCTGTCACTTTGCATTTCAGGTTATTCTCCAACTTAAAGCTCAACGACAACAGACTTTCAGCACTACTGCTCTCCAGGCTTCTCACTTTTGATAGCACAATATTCCTTCAAAAATGTAAAAGACCTTGAATCTACAAAAAGAAAAGGCTTGACAATTATTTTATACATTCTGAAGAGCATCATTTTGACATAATATGGTCCAGTCTTTTAAAACTACGTTTGGCCAAAGTAGTCAGTAACATGGTATAGAGACTATTTTTCTTTTTTAATTGGCAATAAAAGTGTTAAATCATAGAATACTTCATTTTCTTCAAAGTCCACGGATAAAAAGGAGAAGCTGTTAACTCTACAACTGCATTTAAGCAATTCTGGTGTTTTCCCTCAGAATGATCAGGATTAGAATGATTTTGAATAGACGAGCTTGCATACCAAAAAGCTTCTCTCTAAAATAAAAGAACACTTACAAGAGACTAAACTGCTTCAGATTTTATCCAAATGTCAGGTGCTGGGTTCAGTCCTTTGCAACCAGCTGCTAATGCCCTGCCGCAGCTGTAACACATACAGCTCTACTTTGGGGCATCGCCTTCTAACTAATAATGTGTTGATATGCTGACTGACAACCAAATAAAGATCACGGTTCTGTGATGATTTTATTACTTTTCCATTTACAAACCAACAGGCTGGTTGATCAGACCAAAAGATCAATCCTCATTTATGTTTTTCACTCTCAAACAACTACCACTTTGGGGAAAAAAAAAAAAAATCTGTTTGTTTCCCTGTAGCCTCAAACAGCAGAAACCTAAAGCAGGGCTATTTTCTCTAGAACATCAGTTTTAGACTTCCTTTGACACTGATCCAAAATGATCACAACAAAGGAGAAAAGATACTCTTTCGATAGCAGAGATATGGACTCAGTGAAAATCAGACACCTGTTTTGCCTAGTTTGCATGGCACTTGAAGGTCAGACATCATCTGCTAGCAAATCTGTACCCACTGAAAACGGGAGCGTTACACTGGAAAGGCAAGTTGTACACCCCACCCTAACGTGGAAAACACCAAAATATATCCACTCCTCAGCTACATCATCTGTCCACCACCTCAACTCTAGCGCAAAGACGTCCACCACCTCAACTCTAGCGCAAAGCTAGAGAACATCATTAGCGTTTTAAGCATCAGTATCTAGCAAAAAAAAATGAAATTTATCCTCTAACTAGCTTTACAAACAAGACCACAATCTTTTTTGCATGATTACACATGTGAGTAGTTTAAAGACTGCAAGAGAGTCTGTGGCAGCTCCAGAAGTACGTCGCATCACCTGGGAAAAAAAAAGGCAAGACCTCTAGTCCGCAAATCATAAAAAACTTCTCTCTGACAATATTATGATCATATTGTAAAATGACTCCAGGTAGAAACAGAGCACATCATCATGTGCCACACAGATCTCCAGATACACTTTACAACTTTGTTCTAGCTACAATATTTAATCTGAAATTTAACATCGCGAAGGAAAATGCAATTTAACACAGCTTAAGAGCCTTAATTTTATGAGGGGTTTTTCAGCCCAGAGATTACAACAGTTAAAAAATGTATGTAACATCTAAAGTTTTAAATGTTTAAACTTCTCATGACTTCGTTATATTTTAACATGCTTAAGCATGTTATGTCTTAAGCTTAGTAAGTTGTCTCTTTTTTATAGACTGTGAGACTTTCTGGCTTTAAAATTACTTTGAGTCTTAGGAGCAGGTACTGAGGAGTCGTTTCTGCCCACTTGCAGAGCTGCACAGCAGCAAGTTTCAGCAGAGTCCCTGCCCGCATCGCCGCAGTCCCAGGGAAGCTGTGCTCTCTCTGCATGGGCATAACCCCGGGAGCATGACACGAACCAGCCCCACGCATACTTTGAACAGAAAGATGCTTTACACAGCAGTTGGCTGGGAAAGCAAAATATTTCTCAGCACTATCTTCTGGTTTAGCCTTAAGAAAACTCCATCATCAAACCCAAGTTTTGCACGTGCACCTGGAGCCTTCGCCCGTTCACTGCGCAGGGCAGGTGCCAAGCAGGCTGCTCCAACAGCCTCGATTCATGTGCGAGCGCAAGGCAAGAGCAAGCGTCAACGAGCAGCTCTAGAGCTACCAGCGTCAAGCTGTAAAGAATCAAGCCTTCCAGCTCTTATCGCAAGCATTCGGCAGTAGCCCTTCACGCAACATAATGCGCTGTGTCTCCCAGGTTTGGATGCCAAAGCGACAGGAAGTTTTACGGTGGCAGCAATCCCTTCCCAGCTGACTGCTCCACTCTGTCACACCAGGCTATGTTTAGACACAGGTTTCAGCTGATATATTTACCATTTAATCCAGCGCTTCGCCCAAGTTTTCAAGCCTGAAAACACAATTTAGAACACAAAATCTAAAGGGTATTCTTTGAGGGGGAAGGGGGTGTGGAATTATTTTTTGTTTATTATCTGCTTACAGATTCAGATACATCTTAATAGCTGCTGCAGAACAGTACCATTAATAAAAGGATGGTTTCCATGGAAAACAAAAAAGGTCAAGTCATAATTTATTGAAAATAATTCAACTCTATCAGGTAAGACCGATACACACTCTCTTAAAAATAATAAAAAGCAGCCTGGCAGCTATGTCAATTGTTTACATTGCTTATCATCTGCAACTTGAAGGCAACATCTCAGGTAAAAGCTGTCAGGGAAATACATTTTTATTGCAAATGAGAAGTTGACGGGAAGATAAAGCAGGTAAAAACATCCAAAGGAAAGAGAGCTACATGTCATGCACTCATGGGGTGAGGTGTGTACGTAGAGTTTAATTTCTGTAATTAAATGTCAGGTTACAAAAAGCAAGAATATAATTAGTTCAGCATAATTCAGTGCCATTCAGATGGAACTGGAGCCTTGTGTACTCACCAAACAATTTGTACTAAAACAACACAAGCTGTTCAAACAAATTGACATTTTTAATTCCTACTTGTCACAGACCTTTATTACCACTTTCTGAGACAGAATGTTTATCACAAATATAAAATCTTTCAAAATACTTTGGGAAGGATGAATCTAGAAAATGCCAGAACCATTTATCACAAAATAATGGTAGAATAATATGTACCCACTTATTAGGAACACCTAAGAGAGGTAACACTACATGAAAAAAAGCAAATAGATTACTAATTTATTAAGTACAGAATTTTATTTTTGGTTTTCCAAAACCTTCTGCACTGAAAAGAGATTCAGGTATTTCTCTGAATAGAGGTGGAAAACACAAGGGAAGTCTGCTGGTCTTTATATTGTTCCAAATACACCCCTCCTTCTTGCATTCCTAAACCATCCTTTCCTCCAAGCCATTGAAGAACCGAACTTTTTTAACATACAAGTCCAAAGTGTTTCATGTCAATACCTGTATTTAACAGGAAATACTTCTATAAGCATCTTTACAATCATAGGAGATACACAAAGCACCAATGGTGTTGAAATTGGTCAATATCCGAAATCCCTACTCAAGCAAAAATAAAAAAACAAAAACTCAAATCTTCAGAGGTAATGATTCGGAGAAGAAAAAACTCCACAACCCAAGCTTCAAGATTGACCTCTATAAAAAGTGAAAATTTGGTTAATTATTCCAAAGTGTGATCACACTAGCATTTACCTGTTTTTAACTTTACTCAAATCTTTTCAGATTCAGAATATATTCCAAAATTTGCATTGATCCTACTTAAAAAAATCTTATTCTTTACCACGGTCAAAGCAAGTAATTTTATGCATTGATCGCTAATTATATTCAGAATCTGAATCATGTTGCTGCCTAGTCTTAATCTCACTTAAGAAAAGATTAACCTTTCTTGACTTCTCACCACAGAATCAACTGGTGAGAATTACAACATGAGAACAGACACGTGACACTCAAGCATCTTGTGACACTAAAGCACACTTTCAACTACTCTTCTATTGCCCGTATCAGACTATATAAACTTTTTATAAGAGAAAATTTCTGTATTTCATGAAATTTTAATTAGAAAATACCACAGGATGTGTCATAACAGTCAGTGTCTGTACAAGACAGAAAACGTTTTGGTTGCGGAACGCAAAGTAATTACTTCAACTCTACAATAAAGCAAAATGCATAAACACTCTTGTAACTGAGTAATTAGGGTAAAACCTGGCTAAAACATTAAAATAATTGAAAAAACATCTATAGAAAATGAGCAACACTGACAGTGAGCATGACTTAGCTGAATCGAGTACTGTTCTCCTCCAGAATTCTGTTCCCGAAGGAGTCAGCTGAAATTCGCCCCCCTACCTGCCCAATACTTAGGCCCCACATATATTCATATATTTCAAACAACCCACAAAGGTTCCTCAGCTTCCCACTTCAAGACTGAGTTGATTTCTATTTTTAACTGTCTAGATGGGGGAGGGGTGTAAAGGAGTGTTGACAGCTTGAGAGTGATTACACAAGCTTATTAATGAAAGGGAAGGAATTCTTCCCAAAATGAAGCTAACAGTCCATGCAGAGATGCCATAGCCATGAATTTGCGGGAAACCCATCCTCATTGGAGTGTCACCGAGAGCCACCGACGGGCAGAATGTGCCATGTTATACCACCAGCGATACGGCGTGCGCAGACGATCTCACATTAGGGGAAGGAACTGGTAAACCACGTCCTGTTAAACGCGTGGAAGTCGGCGTCCTCCGCGCTCGCCAAGCTTCTCCTCCAAACCAGTAACAGCCGCAGCACAAACCCGTTCATTCTAGCTGTGTGTAATTCAGACACTAAACACCAGGGCTTTGCAAAAATAACCGTAAAGAAACCTCCTCTTTCAAGCTGCACACAGTACTTGCAAACTGCAGAGATTAAGATATAGCCACATGCTTACAAGTGACTTTGTGATGACCAGTGAAAAGCCCCTGAACGCACACAAGTGAAGCAAGGTAACTGGTTGTGTTTTGGACGCTCTCTCTGCCAAATACTTTCTTAAGCTAATATTGATATTTTAACCACAGCTCAAATTCTCTGACTGAAGTAAATATGCCTTTACAGGGAATTGCTTTTTCTGGACGTTTGCCACTCCAGACATTATCCTTCGTTAATGACAGAAATGGGACTAGCCCTTGTCAAGAAACTGCTGAAGAACAAGAACACGCATTCTGTTTTTCCTTCTCTTGAACACAGAATATGGAAAACACTAACTTCTTGAAATATACACAGTAAATATTCCTTTAAAAATTAAACATTTGAACTTTTTCGTACAATTAATTCTCCTCTCCAGGTATTTTTCAAAGTACTATTCTTGCACGCCCTTGAGTTCAGACTTTATTTCATCTCTGCAGAGCTACCGAGAAGCAGATCTTGTTAGATAGTTATTCAATTTGTCCTGCTCAAGTGAGTGAAATGCGTTATACCACTGATTTTACAACACAGAGAAATTACATGTTTCTTGCACCTTATGAAACTATATATCGATACTGTGTACAGCCTCTATGATGCCTTCATATACAGTCTTTGGGATTCCTTCAAGCTTTTTACTTCTCAACTTGAGCATTTCCCTTAAAAACTTGTTATAAAGAAAACCTGATTAGCCTAACTATAGATATAATAATATTATTATTATTGTAAATATAATACAAAGATCCATTGTCTGCTTGTGGGGTTTGGGTTTTTTTTTTTAAATAGCTCTTTTTCCATTAACAAGAGTATGTCAGCTTTACTAACTGTATGAAACCTGTGATGTTGGTGCAATCATTTAATATCCAGTAATTCAGACTAAGAAAACACGCAATTACAGTCATGGCTCATCTGAGGCGACATCCTAACAATGCATCAGCAAAGAAAATCAAAGGGATCACGGCTACAAGCAAGTCATGGTGACGCCAAGACGATCACAACAGCTGTTACTGAAACCTTGCAGGGCCATTTTTCTTCAGTAGCTGTTATTACACATAAACATTAAACAGCTTAAAAGTGAATCACAATTTCTCCTTCAGAGAACAGCAGAAAACAATACGTCATTCTTAAATTTCATAAGTAGTTAAAAGGAGCCTACTGTTATTTTTTAAAGACAAATTGTAACATCATGTGTTTCAAATGTTCTCTTGCTCTTTTTTCTTTTTTTAAAATTGGTTGACAAAGATGTGTCAAGAAGCAGCTCCTACTACAGTCATTACAAATAAGCAGGGTCACGAAGAGCAGACACTAAACTCTGGATGGGCGGCAAACTCTTCTTCCAACTCTGCCACGTCTCTGGGATACAGAGGCAAGACCACTCATTTGCGTTCATTTTAATTACTTGGTATCCATCTTTTCTCTTTGGACAGTACCTTTCTATGAGTGTATGTAATACCTGGCAAGAAAACCAAACCATCAGGTACTAGATAATCCAAAGTCTAGGAGAGCCCAAGTGAGATCTGACTGTCAGCAGTTAACTGTCAACGGTGTTTGAATAGCTGGGTAAAGTTGTAGGTAGTCGAGTTCAACTGATTTGCTGAAGGGGATTTGCAGTTGGCAAAATCCACATGCAGAAGTTTCACAATGTTTTCAATATTTGTTTGCAAGTAGTCACAAACACCAGATTTCCATTCATTTTATAACTCATGGAGATTCAGAACCTTCATGGAGTTAACTGCATGTTTGTAAAGGGAGGAGAATAAAGAAAGATGAAGCTTTGCAGTCCATATGCACTCTCATAGCTGACACTTCATTTCCAAAGATTTGTATTGGATATTTAAAGACCAATTAACACACAGATTCTTAAAAGTGTTCATAAATTGCAGCATCCATAACTATAATAGGCAAGAATAAAAAAATCATTAGGAAGATATATGCAGCACGAGGCTTAGATGAGAGCTAGTCATGCAGAGATTATTTTCCATTGTGGCTTTTCGGGTTTGCTGAGGGGTTTTGTTTTGATTTGTGGCAGTGTTTGGTTTTTTCTTAATTTGAATCGACTGCTGTAAACACAATACTGGATACGACAATTCACTAGCCACTTCTTTTCCTATTGCACTATTTCTAATGATTATTTAAGAACAGCCTTTTGCAAATTACCAACTTTCATTTCAAAAAGGATGGAAATGAATCTAATATAACTCCTCCACGTGTCATTTTCTCCTTCACCTTTTGCTCCCTTCTACTTTCAATCATAATGTACGGTGAAGTGAAAAAAACTCAAATTATCTCTATTTTTTTTTCATTCAATTAGACTTTAAATTTCAAAGATACCAAATGACAGTATTACATTCACAGTTCTCTGAGGAAAGAAAAGGCAGTTATTGAAACTATTCATACATAAGTACAGAATATCACTTAACTCAGCAAGCAGCCAAGCAATAGTTCAACACACAGAAATTAGTTAAATTCAAGTCCTCTTCTGCGTATCAGACACCCAAGAACTTCCCTAGATGGAAAAAAGTGTCATTAAGCAACCTGCTGTCACATGAAAGCACCACTTCTGCACATCCAAACTTCCAACACCCTACATTGGACTTCTGTACCTCATTACCTGAAGGTCAGTCTCCACCTTAGAGACCTAAAATATTTAAGTGATGACTGATATACTGATATTGATACGCATATCAGTCTTCAATGGAATTACAAATTTAGTTACAAACAAGTGCTGAATTCCAATCATGGCCAGTCCTACCTATTTCCTAAACACAAGAGTGAGTTTCTTGTTCAGAGCCAGATGCACATTACCTAATTTTCAAGGGGACTTTCTCTCAACTCTAACCTATACATGAGTTCCTTTCTGAATCAGTGTGAAATTCACTAATAACTTGTACAAACAGAAGATTTTTCATTCTGCTTGAACTGACTTTGCAAAATCTTTCGGAATATCTGAAAACTGATCACTAATGACTATTACATTCTATAATAAGTGTATTTACATAAACAAAGACAGGTAGCTGCACATAAATATTGATAAATATTTAGAAATGTAATAATCAGTTACGTGCTATTCATGACGTATATCTCATGATACAATTCAGATCTGTCGTATAGCACAGGCACAGCTTTAAGATATTCACAACAACCTAACCAAGCAAAAAATTCAAAAAAATGTAAACTCAAACAATACAACTATTGCCTGATAATAGTAAAAAAAAGTTTGCTGAAGCAGTTACACACTACTTTGTTCTTTGTGCTCCAGTGATTTATCCAAGGACAAGGAGATTTTATACATCAACGTTTCAGGTGTCACATAACCCAACAACTAATGTAAATTGAATACAATCAACTAAAGTGGCTAGTTTTCATTTCAGCTTGTGTGAGGTTATACAGAAAGGTCCCAATCTTCTTAATGGGACTTGTCGGCGTAGCTAAGTACGTCAGCAGCCAGAACTCTGGCTAGACGCTGATACAACAGCAAAGGGAAAAGCGAATTTCTCTCACCAAAAAGAACAAAGAATAAAACCAGAATCATGAAGAAAGAAAAGCCCAGAGGAGCCAGCTGCTTATTACAACAAATTATATAATGAATATTGATCTCCCAGATACTAATTATACTGCAAAGTTCACTGTTAAAACTGTCCTTGCCTACATGCGTCCAGGTAACACAAGTGTTGAAGATCCAAAAGCACCCCCAAAATGCGAGTGGTTAAATACACACGCACACTCATTTATAGCTCTGCCATTAGGACACTAACAAGCAAAACACCACTTCCCCTCCGTGCAACCTGCTCCAGCCTCTCCAGGCATTCGAGTTGTTTGTTAGGGGATTTGTCATCTCCTCAAACCCCGAACTCAAACGTCCCGCAACTCTTCCGACTGCTACGGCGGCAAACTGACACCAGCAAGCTGTGGGCACTGCGTCATTTCTGCTAACAGAGTAAGAGCTCTGTAACTGTCTCACTACTGTGACAGATCCGTTAAGCAGCAAACCAGCAGAAGGAGCAATCATCCATGGAAAAAAAAAAAGTTTAATTATTTAAATGACAGCACCTTCTGATGACAAGCGAAACAGCTGTTTGTTTGCAGAAATTACCCATACCAAACCAAGAAGCTCATATTTAGCTTAATAGGTATTCATTACAAACTCTGTTCAACTACTTCCCTGTTCACCTAATAAATCTTTGAGAATTAATATCTGTTTCATCTGCAGTTTATCTGCTCTATGTTCTGTTACTTCTTATACCCAAAACAGGATTTCTGATGTGTCTATACTCTGCAGCTTACAAATTGCCACAGATTTCTGACTACAACTTTACACATAGGTTACACAGCTGCCCTCTATTAAGCAAGCAGATGTAATTACTACCTGTAATTAGGCAGCCAAAAGTAGCAAGTTTCATTTCATGGGCTCAGCCACCCCCTTTTCCGCAGTTCTGTTAAGACCAAAACATTGCAGCAACTTCCCAAACTTTGGGACTGGTTTTTTTCCCTTCCCCTCCAAGACACAAAGCAGGGGCACGAACACACCCCGTCCTCAGGCAGCTGCTGGAGCCAGCAAAAATAAACAGCTGGAGCACCAGACTTACCTTTCAAACAAATACCTCCGCTCGCTCTCCGTGGGAACGATTTTTAGGAATTCAAAAGGTGGCAGAAGTAGCAGCTTTTGTACAGGAAAGGAAGATGCACCGAACTAAGAGCTTTTAAAAATAGTCTAGGCAAAATACACTTACTTTTTTCCTGCTCTCCACAATCAGCAAAAGTTTGTGCATTTTTAAACATAATTATTTTGTGTGTAATCAGACATTCTTGTCCAAAGGTTACAATTATCATTGATTTGCTCTGAGCTGCTAAATTAATCTTCCTGTAATGAGGCAGTTTTTCAATTAGAAATTGTTGATCTATAGACAAAAGTAAGTATAACTTCACAGAGGGAATTAGTTTTTAACATACTTTGTATTTCAAGAGAATGAAAGGTACATAGAATATTTATTCTTCTAAATTCTCAGATAGTTAATACAGACAAATTTAAGAGCTGGCTTCCTGCCTAAATAAGTACAAAAAAAATGTTTGGGTTATTTGGCTAACTGGATTTTTAAAAGTCCAGAAGAAAAACACACATAGGTTTCCAACAGCAAGTATTCAGGATATTTACACTACATGGCTCCACGTCCCTACTCACCTCTGAGGAATGGTCATTAGCTTACTGTTCGCCACTTCAGCTACCCCTGGATGCCACAATTTTACACTCACCCCTGCTCTTCTTCGCTGGCTTTCAACACCAATTGTTCTTCTACACAACTGTAAGCATTTGCTCAACACTTGCTAGGCCAAGCTCTTTCACCCTCCGTGCTCAGCGAGCAGAGGCAGAGGACGGATTTCATGGCCTGCAGGCACCGGCCGCAGTGTTTTGCAGCTCTACATCACCTGTACAGTTTTACGGGGAATGCTTCCCATTTTAATTTCCGTGCAGATACAAGCTGTCAGCTATTTAAAAAGGGCTTATAGGCTAAAACAGAGACCTGTGGGTCACTGATAAGTGGCACAGGCAAAATTCATTCTTATCTGTCCCTCTGATACTTCTGCAAACAAGGGAGAAGCTGCAGAACTAGGCTTTAAAGTCTGTCTGCCTTTTTAGGATAAGAAAAAAAAACCACAAACAGCTGTACACTCTTTTCTATTTACAGACTGACTGAAGCCTCCTGCATCACAAGTTCACTAATAGCGTACATCCATTCTGAAGTAAAGCTGATGAGCAGTCTTCCTCCTAAAATGACTAAGCCTAAGTCAGAGATGTAATATCCTCTGCTTTTAAGTTTATATTTACTTTTCTATTTCTCTGCATAATCTTTTTTTGCAGCAAACTAAGAGGTTTTTTAATCACACAGTCTGTATCTAAAAATGCAGTGATTACCAATGTATTCTTCCATCAGATGAAACTACAATAAAAAAATCAGACAGATCAAGTAACATTGCACGTAGAATCTGTTTGATACAGATCTATATATAGTCTGTAGAACTCATACAATAGACACATGAAAATAATTTTACATAAAATTATATGAAGTAAAACGATAAGTTTACCTGGCCACAGATGACTTAAAAATTCAGCAGTCCAAGCAAATGTTGCACACTCCCCAACCCACAAGTGAGATACTACGGACTGCGCCTCTGACTTAGCACTCCGATGGTACAGCTCACACACGCTTTAGCTGAGAGTCCAAACCAAACGTTCGAAAAAACCCCAAACAAATACTACAACCAAGTCAAAGTTAGGATAAACACCACTTACAATGGAAACCGCAGAGATAACACTGCTACACACAATTGAAAGAACAGGCATATTTCTTACTTCTGATAGCCATAAAGCCTTAGAGTTTACACCTCAACAGTAAGAACAGGCTCCATGACAGAGCAGCACTTTTTTTATCACCTACATAAATATTTTCCCATTTTCAGATATTTGAGACAAAAACAGGTTAGCCCTAAGCTGTTAATAACCAATATTCTAAACACTTCTAAAACTATGTATTTCATATTTTTAATTTTTCAGACTTAAAAAAAGGTAAAGTTGTTTCAAATATCCAAAGCTATAGAGGTTAATGCTTTAATCACCCTATCCAAACAAACTCCCATCTCTCCGCTTATGATTTTGCACAGATCAATGCTTTAAAGCTCTCTTCACAAACAGGCTGAGATACTTCAGAAGCACTTCAGACACATTCAGTCATTCTCCACTGAAAAGTCACCACCTCACTCCAACTTGAGTTGTGGAGCTTGAAGGAGTACCACACATCATTTTAAGACTAAAATACTAACCCAAAATGTTGCAGCTGCAGACACCAAACACAACCAAGAAGGAACTGCTCCATAAGAGCTCCTACTCCATCTGCATGCAGGCAGCCCTACAAGCCAAACCCAGGCAAGGAAGGATCTACACAACATCCACCTCGCTTGCTCAGTGTCATTCATCATCCAAACTCCTGATGTATTTCCAAAGATTTTTCCCACACTTAACCGACGCTCCAGTCAGCTTATGTCTAACTCTACATCTACTGACAGCTATTTTCTTCTCTGCTGCAACAGTTCTGCTTCACAAGATGTTCCCCATGTAGACCCATGAACTGCATCACATGGCTCGTTCTCATTACCCAAACACATCGAAACATACAAAGACAACTATGAGCTTTCTAAATTCTAATTTCACAGAACATTTGCTGAGACATAGGACATTGGCTCACAAGCCACAAGCCCATCTTCACTAGGAAGAAGCCAAGTGAGAAGTAAAAAAAACACCTAAAGTGACAAGGAATTGACAAATTGTTGTGTTTTATTCAAAGGTATCCAAAATATTTCCAAAGCTTGAAATGAAGATGTGGACGCAGTTTGGCCTCTCTCAGAGAAAACACCAGAGACTGGCTATGACCTGGAGGTGCGCGTGTTGCCCACATACACAAATGTCAGCAGCAGACCAGCGTACAACGTCGGAGGAGTTTAACACCCAATGCTCTGCATCGTGCAGCTGCACGCCTCTCATGCTCAAACTGGAATGCAACTTTAAGTTGTAATATTATATCTATATATAAACATGGAATATGTGATTGTATAATGAACTTAGCGTTTTAAATCAGGCACGCTATTTTTTGTTGTTATTGTTAAATCTATGTTCTACTGTACTTGTATGGGGCACATTCCTGTTGCAACAAATGTAATCCATAAAGACAGGTATGACTGAACTCCTGTCCAAATGCTAGTCTGAAGAGATTGTCAAAGCATAAAACAGTTAAGACTAATGAACATTAAGGGTTAGCAGGCTACGGCAATAAAATCAAATCTAGAATAGAGAGGCTAATTTATTTCCTAAAACTTAGTCAATGATCTTATTAAAATCTTATTTCAAAACTTTCCTACAACACCAGGATCACTTCGTAGGATTAAATTCTATTCTGCTCAGATCTTTGCAAATTTTTTCTCTAGTTACTACATTTTTCTCTTTGTCTGAATAAAAGACTAAAACCTTATGTACCCTTCACCATTAGGCCTAGGCTATGCTCT
>Ga0065711_1000373_pt1 | contig 74456 bp, 41 predicted proteins | sample Hoacrofraction12_FD_59098 | JGI IMG/M metagenome (GOLD analysis project Ga0065711, IMG submission 59098) | Hoatzin crop microbial communities from Cojedes, Venezuela - Epithelial fraction 12 v2 (version 2) | ecosystem: Host-associated > Birds > Digestive system > Esophagus > Crop | place... | reverse complement strand
TGCCCGTTGCCCCTTGTCCTGTCGCTGGGCACCACTGAAAAGAGTTTGGCCCCATCCTCCTGACACCCACCCTTGAGATATTTATAAGCATTTATTAGGTCCCCTCTCAGCCTTCTCCAGGCTGAACAAGCCCAGCTCCCTCAGCCTTTCCTCATAAGGCTGGGTGTCAGGGCTCTGAGTCCACCAGCAGCCCTAATGTCCAGCATCCCAGGGCTCTCGCCTACCCTGCCCGTGGCCCAGGGCCCCATGTCAGCCCCCAGGGCCGCCAGCCCCTGCCCCAGTGACACTGCAGCAGGGCCGGTATCGGCTCCCCATGGCCCAGCCCAGCCATGGGCCCTGCCGAGCTGGGCCTGCCTGCAGGCCCACAGCCTGTCCCAGTGTAGGCCTGTCCCCAGGGAGGTGCCCAGTGTCCCCCTAGCTGCCCGGCTCCTGGCTGGGGCGGTGGGCCAGGCCCTGCCTGCTGAGCCCCTGCGGGCAGCATTTGGTGTGACTGCTGCTTCTCCACCTGTCCCTCAAATTTCCCTCCTCGCTGTGAGCTTTGGGAGTCCCTGTTTGCCTCCAGCTGATGGTGTTGAAGTACTGGGTTTCTCCTCAAGTTCCTTGCCTCCTTCACCTCTGCGTTTTTTTCGTGTAGGGGTAATTTAATTGTTGATTAAGTATATTGCTTCAATGTTACCTGACGTAACTGCACTTTGATGTCAGTGAGCCTGGCAGGTAGCACCGGTTACATGCAAGGCTGCTTGTTTTTCCAATGAATGAAAACCACTATTTTTGGGTGGGGATGGCTCAGCGGTGTGTAGCTGAAGAAGGCCTAGTGACGAAGCCTGAAAAATGGTCCCTGTAATTACCTAGGGATTTTTTCCGTCCTTTTCCTTGCCACACAAGCTCTGGTTTCCATTTTCTCTTTGCCAGCTTTCTGTTTTTCCAGTGATGCAGAGTGGTTTTTAATGTAACAGCGTGATCTGTTCATCTGGAAATGTGATTGAAAACAGTTTGCTTGCAGTATCGTCAGTCATTTTTGAACATTGCTTGTGATTTTGAGGAAGGGAGGGGATAGCTTATAGCTTTTGACGACTAGGAATTGGCCAAATGTGTAGTTGATACAGATCTCGCCCTTATAGCCACTGAATAAATTGCTATTTTATTTCTTCTCACTTGTATATAAAGATATTTTACGGATGGTATTTGGTTTAGAGGTAGGGAATGATTTTGCCTGGTGTTTCTATCTGTCTACTCTTTTTCTTCTCACTATTTGTAGGTCTTTGAAAGTAAGCGACAAAGTGCATATCACAAATTGAGGGAATCCCAAACTGCCTAAATGCCCAGGCTGAAACACTTCGTAGGAATTCCTCCTTTTTTTTTTTGTCTTTTCTTCTAAATGCAAAATCCTACTGTTCATCTGTGCAGTTATGAATGCATGTCCTAGAAAGATCCTGACGGTATTTGTATAAACTTCTGCAACTGCTTTTGATTTGAGAAGCGAAGCAAGGGTTACACACTGTGTACAGTTACGGAGGACAAGCTCCTCTAGCCTGTAACTAGTCTGTATGTGCAAGCAGGGCACAGGGAGGCTGGATTTTTTTTTTTTTCTCCTCCCCCGTGCCTCTCTGTGCGTTTCCTGGGCTATTTAATGTGGCTTTGCGTATGCTTATGGAGAAGCTGGCTGTGCTGACCATCGTTTCCATCGAGGTGTCTGAGAGGGCTTTCAGCTGTACAGCTGTGTCAGCAGAAAGTTCATTTTGGGCTTGAAAAGAAACGGTGTAATTATGTGAGAGGAGGCTCAAGGGGGGTGAGCGCCTGTGACTGATGGATGTGTTGGGCCCTGTGCCTGGGTGCCATGCGGGGTGGCCCTGGCTGTCATGTTGGGTGGCCCCCAGCAGCAGCAGCATGTCCCAGCCCCCAGGCTTCCCATGCCAGCACCTGTGGGACAGACTCAGGAGGGTGGAGAGGAGATTAACGTCAAAAATGAGCGCGTAGCCCTGAGGGGACTGCATTGAGTCCAGCGCTGCGGGGGCTGTGTTGGGGAGATATGCAGTTCGGAGCTGCCATGAGCTGTGGTGGGGACAGCACAAACCTCAGCCCTACATCCAGTTTCCTCCTTGTTGAGCTGTCCCTATTGCCTCACAGCTCCTTTTGGTGAGCTGCATACTCTTGCCTGTGCAGAAAAGCTTTTTACCTTTGGCCTTGCTGCTGTCCTATGCCTCAAAGCTTTTACCCAAAAGTTGTCATTGCAAATCATTTGGTGAGGAAGACTCATCTCTCGCTTACCTTCCTGGCGGTGCTTCCACACTGCATTGTAAATATGCTGTAATAGGGAGGAAAGAATGCCCTGAAATAATAACAAAATGCTTGCTTTGATATTTTTCTAGTGGGGGGGAAGGGAAAGGGGAATATGAGTGTTTTGGAAAGTCCTGCTTCTGCCAGCATTGTGCCCTATGAGAAGAGGCGTTCTGGGCCCTGGTCGCAAGGGGGGTGAGAAGGGTGGGCAGTGAGCTGCCTTGCTGGGCTGTGCTGGGTGGGAGGGAGTGGGGAGGCATCATCTGAGGCACCAGCTCAGCTGGAAGGCTGGGGAATGGGGCTGGGAACAAAGAAGCATCAGCCTGTGCAGACAGGGAGACAGCCAGCCCATCAGTGAAGGAATTGATTTTTCCCACCAAAAGGTCTTCTTTGTTTTTCTCTTTGCTAAAGGAAAAAAAAAAAAAGAGAAAAACCACTTATTTAAACACATTCTGTTTATTATTTTTCCCTGCTGAGAATGTTTAATTTTTATTTTGAGGAAAAATATAGATAATTTCAGACAAAATATTTTCTTTATGTGCTTCCATTTTGCTAAGACCTTTTTCTATGAGAAGGGATGTTTGTGTGAGTGGTGCGTGCATGTTTATGCATGTGAGAGGGCTCCATCAGATTCATCTGTCTATGAGGGGCTGAGTGCTGTTCGGTTAGGCTCTCCCTCCCTCTGCAAAACATCAGACATAGAAATCATCAATAATAGGCAGTGCTGCTCTATGCAATATTTGTTGGCATTGCATGGTTCTGGCCCTGAGACAAATTTGCTCCTACCCATGGGTTTTTCAGGGTGTCACTTGTGCTCCTGTTTTTGGTGGAGTCTTTCATTCTTAATTATTCTTGAGCAGGAATTACCTCAAACAGCTTATACTTCTAATACCCTGTGATACACAGACTTGTCAGAAAACACTGATCACCTTTACTTCCTTAAAGTCAAGCACAAAGGTTTTCAGGATCTGCTGAAAATCATTGCCTCTCACAAAGCAAATTTCTTTTGCCTCAAATGTAGCTATGGCATTTTGCTTTGCTGATAACAATGAAGGGTAATAAAGATACAACTGCAGCCTTCAAGGAAGAGACCAGTAAGCATCATCGCTTTGAAGAAACTCTTACTTCATGAATTGTACTGAAAAACTGCAAAGCCTACTCAGTTTAGTTCCTGACACAAAAAAAACCCCAAACTCACCCTTTTTGATCTCAAGGTTTCATAATTACGAAAGAAAAAACTTCCATGATCTTTAATTTATATTCTTGAAATAGATGTCATTAAAACGACTAACCAAACAAAAAAATAATCACCTGAAATTATAGGTATGTCACCTCTTCCACTTGACAATGCTTCAGAAGCCCCCAAAGACTGGCTGATGTGCAAATACATTTTAGCAAAGACATGGATAAAAATAGAAGCCAGTCAAGAAATTAACTACTGTTGCTCAGAAACAATTGGACTAATTAATTGTAAATAAGATGAAGAGGCACTAACTTGGTACATGCACTAAGGTACAGGCATGGACCACCCCTACGTGGGACATGTAGCAGGGCAGCTGGGGCAAGGCTCAGCCAGTCCCCACAACACCCGGGCTGTGAGGAGGGAGCTTGGTGCCCCTCAAATAAGGGGCAGGATGAGTAGCTGCCTAAAGCCATAGCAACCACTAGGCAAGAGACTTAGGTGGAATTAAAGCCATCTGGATCCGTCGTTTAGCCTTTCTGTGGATCAGTACCCCACCTGTAAAAAGGTGATAATCAGGCATTTTTCTGTCTGTCTTTTTGCGATTTGAGCTCTTCATAACTAGAGTTCCCCTCTCTGTTGTGCAAGTCAGGATGGTGCCTTGTACAAAAAGGTCCCGATCCTGTTTGGTGCCTCTAATTATTACCTTAATATATGAAAAAAAAATAGTGAAAGATTACAACCTCAAGGTCAGCTTCTGCTGTATTACAGTCACCCTTTCCCACTGAAACCTGCCAGGGTGTTACTGAACACCGAATTTGGCCTTTAAGGTTTCAGTGTACAATATGCACATCTTGTGCTGAGATTAAATATGAATATGTTTAAAGGTCTGCTTTCAATCCAAATTTTGAGGGCTTGCCAAAGTAGCAGAGATTGAGATAGGATCTTTTATACTATTAATTGAAGGCTACACTTTTATTTCCTTTAAAATTTTTTTTAAAGCCTCCCTTCTGTGGTGGAAGATATCTTGCTTGGATTGATTCCAAATACTGTTTTCCCCTTTAGCTAGAGCTGCAAAATGTAATGGGTTTGATTCCTTGCTAAGTATCTTTTGTTAAATACTCACAATTCAGAGTTGCAGATACCTTAAGGTGAAAGGGAAACCAGATCAAGATGCTATTAGCTGCCACTAGAAAGAAAACATGCCATAATGTCATATGAGTTAATAACTTTAAGTAGTCTGTAAGATGCTGCTGTGGAATTAAATGCTTAACAATAATTCAAAAACGGCTTACAGAAATTTAAGAATGTGGATCATTTAGTATAGCTGAAATTACGCTCCTGGCATATATGTATGACACATGAGAGCACTTACCTGGAAATTTATTACCCGGCTCTGAGCAAACAAAGCATGACCTACATTTGACTAAAGTCAGCTGTCTCTGGCTAATCCTGTGGGCTTCTTTTTATTAATGTCACAATTGCTAATGTGGTATAACATTGTCATTACTGAATAGCACAGCGGGATAAGCTGCAGCTGTTATTTCTCTTTCTATACCTACTAACTCATTAAATTTGAGTTTTGGGGAATACAAATTGTAAAGATTATTCAAATTCTGATTGAGAAATGGGACTACTGGGAAATTGATGGTAGGTAAAGTAAAACTTTGAATCAAGGATTTTGGTGGGTTTTTTTATTGGGAAGGCTGGAATATTCACAATTGATCCCCCCCCCCAGTTCTTCGGCATTAGGCTTGAAATTAAACCCGAGTTAGAATATCAAGAAAAGTAATGGAAAGATAAAAATTATTGCATGGTGGGTACTAGATGGAAAGGTAAAATGCAAAGCTTTTGTACCAAGAGATCAGTAATACACTAAGCATCCCATTGTTATTTTAAATAGAATAATTTCCTCACTTATAATACCTAAAAAGCACTGAAGTTTAAAGGCTTTTTTTTTTTTAAAACGAACATTTACAGAATTCTGTAGCATACATAAAGGAAGGTATCTGGACTTGTTATTTCCACAAAAACACACATGGCAGTAAGAAGTGACTTCTTTAAGAGAGAAAGGGAAAGTTTCAAATTTGTCTGCTTCAGGACTGAGACACTGGTCCTTTTTCATTGAATTGTGCTAGGCTTTTTCTGAGACCCTTACCTCGTGCTTACTTTCCTTCTAATCCTAATGCCTGGTTGAAAATTTAAAAAAACCAAAGCAGTCCAAATCTTAGTGTAGAATCAGAATGATGCTCCTCTTTCCCTAAATTTCCGTGCATTTAATTTTAGCTTTTATCCAAAATTGTGACTGCTTATACAACTGTGGGCAGGAATGACTGTTTCCAAAGTGAAGTGTTCCAAGCTGGCTGCAGCATGGCTCTGTGGCTGGCCAGGAGGAATCCCCCAGGCACCGGGGCCTCTCAGGCAGGCAGCCGGGGAAGCCCTCGCACTGGCTCCCTGGGAGCCTGGTCGGGCTGGGAGAAGACATGGCTGGGGCTTTCCCGCACCACGGCTATTTCCCGCTTGCCGCAAAGCTGATGGAAACTGTGTCAGCCAGACCAAAGTTAGGTCAATGCTCAGGGGTCAGGCCGCAGGGTGGATTTTAATGGAGCTAAGCTGATGGCTGCAGCTGAGGATCTGGACATTAATTTCCAGTCTATAGTTACAGTGAATAGGTTTATAAGCTAAATTCAGTGCATGATCTATTGCTGTGTTATGGTTTTCAAGGGGTGTAAATCCCTTGACTTTCATAGATGAACTTGGAGGAAGGCAATGGTGTTTAAAGGAAAAAAAAAAAAAGAGAGGGTTGGGGTGGGTGGAAGGGGTGCAGGGGGACCTGAACTGAGGTATGATCTTGTAATTGTGGTGAGAAATATGTCGCAGTCGGGCTAATGCAGAAGCTTGGTTGAATCTGAATTCCTCAAATCAAGATTAAAACCTCCTGCATTCTTTAGATAAATTGGAATAAAAATGATCTCTTAGGCGTTCATGAACTTAATTACATTCTTTCCTCCTCCTTCCCCTGCCAACAGAAAAATATAAATTCTACATACATGTTTCAAGGGTGATGTCAGCTTCTAGGCTGCTGCTGACTGCGCCTGGGGATAGGTGGTCACACTTGCAGTGGATGCTCTCCACTCAGTACATGCAGGACATAGGTGCTCTGTAATGCCAATGAACCTAAAAAATTGGGAAGCAGTATGGAGGGGGACTTGAACTCAGATGTCATAGCTACAGAGATGAAATAACACACTGAGCAATCTTTGCAGGTAATGGATGGAATTTGTTACTGGGAATTCTCTGGAATATTATGTCTGTCATCTCTACGATCATTGTATCCTCCTAAAATTTCCCTTTCCGCAAGAGTGTTCCTTTTTGTCTTGCTCCTAGGTCTTGATCGAATCATCTTCAGATTTCCCAAAGGTGAAGCCTTTTCCCCCACCTTCTCTTCTTGCACAAACTTACTGTCTTGTGACCCCACCTTCTCATTGTCAGAAAGCTTAATTCCAGTTGCCTTCTTGATCTGCCTGTTAGCTACTTCCACAGGCTGTAACCACTACTCTAATACACTAGCCTTTAAAAATTGGCCTTGATGAGGGAGCCTGGGGACCATAGAGGATAGCATGGAGCAAAGGGGAGGAGATGCTGAGGCCGCTTGAAGAGCAAGGTTGGCCCAGAGCGTGAGGAACTCTGTGTGTGTGTGTGATGGGAGGAGAGGCTGCGCAGAATGATTCATATGGGAAATATGCCATGACCACACTGAAAACAGAACAACATCAGCTCAATTTCTGATGGGGTTTATGGTGAGAAGAAACACTTTTTCTGTTTTATTAGGTGGCTTGTGGTCTATATGAGTAAGCTTGAGGCCTCAGCTTAATGTGTGGTGAGCCGGTGCCCACCACAGCCATTGGTATTCCTACAGGAGAAGGATTTTGAGAGCTGAGAGTCCCTCCAGGTTATGACTTGGGAATGGGATGGCATGTGGAAGTTCTCATTGCTCTGCTTGTTCTGTGGAAAATGGGGATTTCAGGAACATAAACATAGGATTTCTAATGCATAATACAAATAAATATACTCAAATAAAGAGCTAAATATCTGGAAAAAAAAGGAGAGTTAATTATTAGAGGCTTTTTAAACAACAGTTAGCCACATGGCTGTATGTGGGAATTAAATGATGCTCTGTAAGACACAGTCTCCTCAGGGTACACAAATGCTTCCTCCTCCCCCCTTTTTTTCCCCCTTTCCTTTCCCTCTTTTTTTAAATTGTGAATCTTCTTGCTTCTCCCATTTTCTGCCTCACATTATTATCGAAAATGAAGCAAGAGCGTTCCCATGCATCAAACAAAAGCAGTTCACTGATGGTGCTTAAACATGGAAACACTCTGCCTCTCGGCTTTCACCGTACAGATCAGTCATGGAATGAACAGGTCTCATGCCATCTTTTTCCCACCCATGGTGTAGGACTATTCCTCTCAGAGCAGTTTCTTCACCAAATGAGCCCTTTCCCTTCCTTCTGATTAGTAGTTTGCTCCCTCTGTCTGTTACAATTGACAAAGCAAGGACAACAGTAGAACCAGGTTTGAAAGTCTTATTTGGGATCTTTAGATGTGGTTGTAGGGGAATGTGTGATTGCTTATGTGTTTCTGATGGTTTGGATAAAGTTACCAGTAACAGAAAACCCTGTGAGCAAGGCTTCGTCTTCCTAGGAGCCAAAACACTGAATGATCAACTTCTTTCTAGTCTGTACAATTTCAGACTTGGAAAATCATGTGAGTAACCGGGTTATTGAAAAACACATGAGGTTCAAAAAGCTAGAAAAATTTTAGGGAGAGTGCACTCCTTTTGAATAAAAAAAAAAAAGAAAGTGAGCATTTATTTTTCCTTTTTTGACAAGAGTTTTGAAGTTCTTACTTTTTACAGGGAGGAGGTGGGTGTAGTTTATTTCCTCTTCCCTGCTGTCTGGTATCCACTGCGTTTGGCTTCTACAAAGTCCATGTGGGCTAAATGAGGAACTTTGAAAATGGACTATCCATGCAACCCTGGGGAAGATGCTGGAGGTGGATAGGTCTGCCTGCCTCCTGAAATACAGTGATTTTTATTGTAGGTTCCATATAGGTGTTTCAGGTAAGGTCACGTTTTTTCCTGCCATTTCTCCTTCCTTTCCTGTGGCCTAGTTACCACTGAAGCAGGTCAGATTTGTGTCCTCTGCTTGCTGATTTTCTCGTGCTAGTGTGGAAAAAAACCCCAATCCACCACCAAAGACATGTAGAAATTAAGGTTTCCATTACGAAAAGGCAACTTCTTTAAAACAAGGTGTGAGCTCTACCCGTAATGAACCTAAGTATTTTTTTGAGTATGCACATTAAAGAACTTAATTTATGACATGAGAAGTGACTGTGCATCAAAAAATTAAGTGAGCTTAAAGCTGAGCAGTGTCACCACTATTTCTTACAGTGTCAGTGGAAAAGGAAGTGTGTGAGCTTGTTAAGCGACTTGTGAGTAAACTGGCATTACCATGTAGGCACACTGAAACAGGAGAGGATGTTGGCCTTCAGCACAGATTTAAATCTGACTGAACAATAGTCTACAGCACACAAAACAACTTGAAAAGTTAAATGGCTGGGAAAAATAAATGTTCTTAATAGCTTTCTTGTACTGATGTAGTTGGAATCCTAAGCCTTTCTCTTTTAAACAAATGCCATCTTTAATTTCCAGATACTCCTTAAAAAAGGCAGATAGGTTTTCCCTTGGCTGCAGTTTAATATAAAAACCTCTTGATCAATTTTTCAAGGAATAAACCTGCACTATGTCTTGTTATTTCTAGCTTGACAGAGCAGAAGTTGTAAATCTTCAATGTAATGGAATGCATTCTGTTAGATATTTCACCAAGGGAAGGGCACTGCTTTAATCAAGAGGCTATTCGAATTCAGGTAGGATTTTGTCCAAAGCTGCCTGTTTAAAACAGCTGATCTCTATCCGAACTTAGAACAGCTTTTTCGGTGAACATGCAACTTAACTGCATCATGTTATGAAAGTACCTATTCGTGACTAACAGCAGTTATCAGAGTAATGCTGCCTTGGTTCTCCTTGCATTATCCTCAGAACTAATCGCTCTTGCCCCATAGTGTAATATTGTATCTTTGGTAATATTTAATTTTCGGTAAGCAGAATAATGAGAGGAAAAACGCTGTGAGGAGTGCGGAAGTCCTTTGTTACACACGGGGAAGGTTAAGCCTACTGCTTGCCACGTGGAGGAGCTCAAGTATCAGGTTAGGAATTCCCGTTGCCGCCTGGAGAGCTCATTGCCCGGCCGAGCTGGACTGGAAAAGCAGCTCCCAGGAATGTCCCGGGCTCGGGTCGGCGCCTGGGGCTGGGGGTGAAGGTTGCTGTAACTCCGTAGCAGTTAAACCTAAGCGCATGATTTGGCCTGTGGCAGTGTTAGCACTCTCTCCAACTGGCATGCCATATAGATCACCAAGACCTCAAAACTACTTAAATGGTGCAAACCCTGGCTTCTCTGAACTGTCACTTTTCTGCAGTTTTCCATATCTGCTTCCACATCTCCTCCTCCTGCTACAATAAGTAGGCATAATTAAGGGGAAAGAAAATGACTGAAGTTGCTGATAAAAGTTATTCCTACCTTGCTGTACCATACTGCATCTTAGACTTCAGTTGTGTAGATTCAGCTCCCAGATCCAGCTGTGCCATCATAAAAGGTCATGGACCTGCAGCGATTTTCAGTCCCTCGCTGTCCTACCAAGACCTTTTTTTTACCCCAGGGCTCTGTTAGTGGAGCAGTTTATGCAAAGACTTCTCAGTTAATTCAGGAAAATATGTCTGCACTAGGTTAAATAACTCGCATCAGTCTGGGCTGGCAGTGACAAGCAGAGCAGTTCTTTGTCTTGGGAGATGGCCCTGGGAGCAGGGGCTGTGGGCTGTGAGTGTCCAGGTCTGATCAGCTGGACCGTCTTAATATGCGCTGGCTGCGTAGGGGGTCCCTCTTTTCTGTTCTTCACCCTCAGCCTCTTTTATGTGGGCTAGATAGTGCTTGTAAACTAGAAAGCATCAGCTCTGATGAACTAGAAAAAAAAAGAGAAATGGGATGTGGTATGGATGCTGCAGGAGGGAATGGGAGAGCAGCTAGAGGCCCCCTGTGCAGCTCGTTTCTTAAAGCCAAGATTTCACAACCTGCTGGCTTGGTGAGCTTGTCTACCCTTGGTTTAAAGCACCAGTTTTAGCTGATTCCTGTGGCTCTGGCTGATGTGTATGAGGCAGTGCCTGTGGGAGCAGCTCACCTGGCCGCTCTCAGGGAACACAGCTGGCCACAGCAAGATGCTGGGTCAGAGGCAGGGATGGGCAGTGGGCTGGGGAAAGAACAGCAGTCTGAGGCCTTTATTTTCTGTAACAGCTGTCTTGCATTGAGTATTTCTGGTTGAAAACAGGCTCTTCCCTTCTTTCACAGTAAGAGTCATGACTCATGCCCTGTCTTCCAATTAATTCCTGTCGACATCAGTCTTATCTTTACCAATGAATTATTGTCAGACTACTATTACTCCTCTCCTTCCCATAAAGTAGAACGTCTTCATTCTCAACCCTTCTACCTGTGCTGTTGATGGGGTTAGGTGTGTAGCTGGCACAGCTGTGGCATCTGCACCATGCTGTAGGCACGCACAAACTCTTGGAGACTCCTAGAAGGGAGAAACTACCTCAGAGGCTGTGGTGCATCTGAACTTCTGCATTTTTCCCTTTATTGCTCGCATTGGTGGTCTTAGCTGGGGCACTGCACTCTGGCATAGCAGGAGCCTGAAGAGCTTTGGGGTTCTCCAGCCACTTCTGCTTCTTACATGAGGGAAACAGCAGCCTGTATGTTTTGCAGGAGGCAAAGGTAGTTTAAAGTAGTCATTGTTGCTGCTTACCAGTTCATTTGAAGTTACTGTGCAAGATTTAGTGGCAAGATACGCTAAAACTACAAATCTCAGTCTTCTGAAGTTGATGATTTTGTATATTCTGAAATAGCTTTATCTTCCTCCCAAGTTGCATCAGTGAAAAAACCTCTAACTTTTAAATTTGTAAATAACTCTGGAAGGCTTTCTGTTCTTATAAATCTTTGGTTGGAAAGGCTAAGATAAATGACATTAATTGCAACCAGCTTTATTTATACAAATGACTTCATTTTTACATACTTTTGCCTTTGAAGAATATTAAATTTCTCAACTTGTTTTATAGGAATGTCTTGCCTTATTTCCCAAGATTTAAGGCACAAAAAAAGAACTCATGGACTTGCTGTCTGAAATAGTTCAGAAATATTAGATGCATGATGACTGCAAGGGTAGCTGCTGCTGCTGAAAGTTCAGGTGGAAGAGTGACAGTAGGAATCACCTCTAGAAATCCAAGTTTCTTGTGTGTACATCTTCCTGGCCATGGGTAAAAGTAAGCAATATTCACTGCTAATAAACTGAGTACGATTCAAGAATTCAGATTGGAACTTTGGCTTAGAATGTGAATCCTGCAAAATCTGTGTTTGTACTCTTGCCTTTTTGTCTATCTGCTGCAATACTAGAAAATACAGAGTAAGTTACTTTGGGTAAAGGTGTGGTAAATGCAGCAATCTAGCACAGCACCTGTTCTAAATTAGCAGTTATGGGTGGTAAATTATATATTTTTGAATTGCTAGGGACAGAACACAAAGTGTGCAGTACCAGCAATTGCAAACCGCTGAACACTTTAAAAAATAAATTGTATGCAAACTTCATTGATGGGTTCCAGGGAGATAATAATAAATTGTGGGAAAGGTACACATTCTTTTGGTTAAAATACACAGACTTTATATTAAGACACAGCAATAGACAAAATAACATATACTGTCCAAGAAATGCAAGGTAGTCCTAATTCCATACATCTGGAATGTTAGAAACTTAGTTTAGTCTGGAGGATCCCCTTACAGAAACCTGAAGTGATTGAAGTGTGCAGCTGAGCAAATAGAGGGCTCCACTTCACTTGGTAGGAATTTGCATTGGTGGAATTGCACTGGGAATAGGCCTGAGGAGATTTTGGCCAGCGAAGTGCCTTTTGCCTCTGCTTCTTGGCAGTTTAATCTAATTAAAAGAAAGAAAGGTTTCCCAATATAGCTACCCTGTTTAAATGTAAGAACTTCATAAAACCATTCTCTCTTTGCTTCAATCATTTAAGCAGCCCGTAATGACTCTCAGGTTAAAGAATTAATCTTCAGTCCATGCTGAAAGTCTTCGAATGTGATAATTCTTGAGGGATCTTTCAAAGAGCAGAGTTGTGCCGACCCTTTCGAGCAAGTCATTAATGAAACAGGTCTGTGATAAATCGTAGCATGCTAATGACCTGCGGATGGGCTTTAGAGAGAAAGGCACTGATCTCTTGGGGTCAGTAAAGATGGTATTGCAGTTTTAGGAAGAATAAGGGTGTTAATACTTCTGTTTCAGACACAATCCATCTCAAGCAGTTAAAATCTCTACTGAAATCCCTACTACAGGGTCATTTAATACCTTTCACTTCTTTACACTTGACTTATGCCTTGTTTCTGTGTGCTGTATAGAATTGCTGTTGTATGCAACAGCCACTGAACTCATGGCTGTGAAAAGATATCCTTCTGTTTCTGTAAGGATTTGCAAAGGCTTTCTTGTTTGTTTTTTTTTTTTAATTAACGTTTGTAAGGCTTTTTGTGAGCCTCAGAGAGGAGCATGAATGCAAGGCTTTCTGTTCTTATTGTGCCAAATCTGGAGCTTTCCTCCAGGTCTCCATTCTTTGGGAGTCAAGTGGTGCTGAAGAAGGGCTGTGGTCCAGCCGGGGAGCCTGGCACACCTGCTGCTGCGCTCTGCCTGCTACAAACCTTGGACTCCAGCATCTTCAGTGAATTTGAGAGGATTTCAGTGAGAATTTCTACTCACAGGTGCTGTGTTGCCATAATGCTACTTTCTAGGTGTGTGCTTGTGGTTGTTACCTTTTATAGCAGAGAGCTGTATTTGACCTTGGAAAAACAGTAGGAAAAATGAAGATAATACCTCTTTTTACCCTTGAACAGATAAGTAGATCTTGTCATTTTCTGAATTTTCTCTTTTACTCCTCTTGTTCACATTCTAAAAATTAGGTATTACTTTCTTTGCAGTCTTGAAAACCTGGATGATCATAAACTTATACGATCACTCTTCAAGGGTAAAATCTGGTTTTTTTCCACTCAATTTCCTATTCAGACTTTCTGTTATTCTTCAGACTGTTGGCTGTAGAAACTGAAGACTTCTATGTAAGCATCATCGGGATTTCCCCCTTTTCAATTTTCCCTAGCAACATCTCTGTGTCGCTTGTCCCTCCACCCCCAGTCTAGGACATCCTGCAGCAAAGCAAGAGATGGGTACGACTGCCATTTCAAAGGTAAAAGTAATTATAAACACCCTCACCCTGGCCAAAGGAAAGAAATACAGGAGACTGGAGACTCTGTGAAGGTGGTACATTCTGCTTCTATGGCAAGGCAGTGCTCTGGGCAGAAGTTGCTGCAAAGCTGGAATGGCTGTGAACTTGCTGGCCTCTTTTGATGAAACATTATTTTGGCTCTGTAGTTGAGTTCTGTTGCTCCCCTTCCTCCTCCAATAATCCCTGGCTAAATTTGAGGTGGGGGAAGATAATATTGGAGGAATTTGAAAAGAACTGTATTTATCCATGTAACCACATGAAACAGCAGGAGTGGTTCTTTGGAATGACCAAAACTTTTAAATATTTAAGGGTGTAATATAAATCCTTAATAACTGATCCGACTCTTTTCAGAGGTGGTCAGTGGTTCCCAGATCCTAGGGTAGGGAATGTTCAAGAGCTTTTAAACAAAGGTGGTTTTTCTGATGCCCTAATCCTCAAATTCATGTGCCTAAGAGTAGAGAGGAAAAATTCAGAAATTTATTCAGACATTTTAACTGTGCGTTCTCTAACACACCTGCGCAAAGTGTACAATTGCAGAATGTAAAGAATAAAGCTCTCCAAATCTGTAAAGCACCAGAAATGTGTTTGAGGAGCTACTCTGATGTCTCCTAGGCTAGATGAGATAATGCATGATTAGAATATTTATAATCACTGATGAGAAATAGGAATAAAAAAATTCAGTATCTGCAGTATTCTTTAACTTCCCTGTAGGTTGAAATGCCTGTTAAAGTAGTTGTAACATGTGGAGTGCTAATACAATGCATAAGGATCATTATGAGGAGAAAAGATTTTAAAATAACTTCTCAGTCTGCAATTTTTCTCTTTGTCTGGGAACAAGATCTCACATTGCTCCCAGATTTAAATCCTGCTTTGATGAAATGCCTTAGGAAAACTACCTTTCAAGGTACTGTCGTCTGTCTCCTTCTAGTGTTAACATGCACTTAGAAAACTTTATGGAAACTAATACAGAGGATTTTTTAGACACTAATAACACACTAATTTTCTTTACTAATTGCTGAATGGCTGTGCATTAAACCTGTACATTTTCATTTCAAATACCTGCAGCCTTTCTTTGAGTCGATAGAAGGTATTTGCACTGTTTTAGCACGTGGCTAAGTTTCAGCTGCCCCTTTGAAATGCTGTTTAAAGCTGTAATCCTCCAAACCGTCTAGCACAAAGCTCCGCTGGACCTGCACCAGGATGACTTGCAGGGTGGCAGCTACTGTCGTACTTCAGTTCGGTCTAGTGGGGAAACGAGAAAACCCTCACAGATCCAGCAGAGAGGTCAAGAAACGGGAAGCTTTTCAAAGTTTGCTTGCCTGCTTCCAGCCACCCTGAAGCACCTGCTTTGTGAGGCGTTGTCTTTGGCTAAGATTTTTTTAAGAACCTTGTCTGTGTGTCTCCTTTTCAGAATAAGGGTTTTCAAGAAAAACCTTATGTAGGCTGAGACATGCCAAAATTAGGAGTTAACAATGCTGTATTATGGATATTATGACTGTGCTCTTCAAATGCTTCCAGTAAGCCCTTGTTCAGTCAGCTTTAGCCTTCCTGTGATTCCAGTTTCCAGAAATCCAGCTTTGCATTCCTTCGATACTCTGTCAAAATCTTCCCCTCTCCTGTCTTTTCTATATGCTGCCTCTGAGGGTTTAGTCCTGCAAGATGTTGAATGTACTGGATATAATTAGAGGCATGAGAAACTCTTGCGTGCACACATTGTTGCTCACACCGACTGCTTATCATATGCCAAGTACTTCACAGGCACGTAAGGTAAAGCTGCTATTCCAGTTGTCTCTCCACACACTTTAACAGTATATATGCTAGTGGTACTCTCTTCATTCCTGAAATTACACATGTACTTTACTGTGCTGGTACTGAAACGCTCAGCATTTTGCAGAATCACGATCTCGAAGATTATCTGTGGTGTGAAGTTCGCTGTATCTACCCAGAAAACACTTTGTACGATGATTACAGAAAAGAGAAAGTAAGCCAAGCATGCTCCCTGTTGAGTAAGTGACCGCATGCAGACCCATGGCTGCAGCTGTGCAGCAGCTCCCAGTTCCTACCCTCAGCAAATTACCCCCAACACTGAAAAGCAGAGTTCTGGAGAGAAGAAAAGAGCCTGACTTTTATCAGGGCAGGAGGCTTCTGCTTGTATCATAAGTGGGTTCTTATTTTCTGAGGAAGAAACAGATGTGATGCGACCAACACCTGCCAAATATGACAGATGAACAGTTTTACAGAACAGCAGTATCTTGTGCAGTTTGATTGCTCCCTGTTGGGTAGACCAAATCCAGGGAGCTGAATGATTGCATGTGAACTTCACCTCACTGACTCAAAATGACCGTAATGCTCTCCTTTAATATATGGAATATCTTTGTTACACGTTGCTCCTTCAAATTTTCAATAGAAAATAACTTTTAGTATTTCTCTGTCTCCAACTTATATAACAAGTGGACTATAAATCCCCTCTCTAATATTGTGTTCTCTGTGGTACTGCTGAGTTATCACAGGGATAATTTTATAACTTGAGTCACATGAGGACTCAGGTTGTAAATTATATCTTTGTTCTAAATCTCCAGCAGTTTGTTCTGACCCAGCTCACTACAGCACTTCAATTCCTTCCTGAACATATTTTAGACTAAGCTGTACGAAGGAAATTTTTATACTAACCTTTACTCATAATACACTGAACAAACGAAGAGAGAAGAATATTATGCTATGCTTTTATAATTTTGCTTTTGATGGGAGTTTTATTCTTAACCAAGGTTTCTGCTCATCAACACGACTAATTTTGATGAAAACACTGGGGTTTGCCTATCAAGAATTTGTATGTATTTATCCTGCAAGCCCAAGTACTCTATTTTTTTTTTTCTTGTAAGTACGCTCTGTGAGCTGATTTAAGAAAAAATGGTTTCTGCAAGAAGAAAAGTTACCATTATGCAGTTTCAAGGATAGGAAACACTTAATTTTTCTAATAAATTGAGATAACAGAAGTTAGCTAAGGTATAGCATATGTGTTGGGGAATGCCCCTTTATGACTAGTCACACAGAATCACAAAATCACAGAGTGGTAGGGGTTGGAAGGGACCTCTGAGCATCATCTAGTCCAACCCCCCTGCCAAAGCAGGTTCACCTAGAGCAAGTTGCACAGGACCTTGTCCAGGCAGGTTTTGAACATCTCCAGAGAAAGAGACTCCACAACCCCTCTGGGCAACCTGTCGCAGTGCTGTCACCCTGAAAGTAAGGAAGTTCTTCCTCTTGTTTGGATGGAACTTCCTATGCTTTGGTTTCTGCCTGTTGCTCCTTTTCCTGCTGCTGGCCACATCCAGTGGATGTGGAGTCCTTTGGCTGTCTCCCTTCACACCATCCAAGCATAATATAGCTCCTTGTTTGCGTCACCTTACATCAGTACAGCATGCAAATCTTTAAGTCCAGATTCGTATCCTTTCTGATAACTAAAAGGGAAGATAACTTTCCTTCCAAAGCACTTTGTAACTCTGTACCAGTCAATGGTAAAGCGTCTCAAGAGGCATCTGTTTTGTAATCTTAATGCGCTACTCGCACATCCCAGGCTCTTAATACATAAACTTTTAAACAGCAGAAAGAGCTTTGCTCTGTGATACTAAGACTTCTACAAAGATGAGTCATGTTTATGACATTGGGCATAGTTGAGCTACTTATCCTACACATCTTTTTAAACTGATGTAGGTAAAATAGGCAGTTGCTGAAGACAGCCCATAAATCTGGCATTCTTTCAGGGCCTAGTGCAATCAGTTACTGCCAGTGCAGAGTCATGGAACAAATTTTGAAACAATCAGTTTATGCCAAGTCTTTCTTAACATACTTGCAGGTCTAGTGGTAATAGGAAAGAAAAAGATAGTGACCGCTCATCTGGGAATGATTCTCTTATGTAGAATAATCTGAAGCTATACAGAAAAACATACTGTGAGCAGGAGTGGTCTCTAGAGGGTTGTTTTTTTTAATCTTGAAAGGCACAGTTTTTTTGCCACTAACAAAGCTTTACATCAGACAGTTGATTCAAAAAAGCATGGCATTTATCTTAATTTTACTCTTTGCAACTTCAGTGAAACCATTTTGCTACTGAGTGGGAGTAAAGTTAGAATAGTGCTGAACATTTTTGACAGTTTTTTTCAAGGTGGTAGTTTTCTGAATTTACAAAGAACTCTACCTGCTTGGCACATAGAAATCATGAAATTTGGACTAACTCTTGAATATTTAATGGAGCCATAGACAATTTCATGAAATTTTGAGCAAAGTCTCTATATTTGTTTTTCTTCTCAAGTGAGTAGTGAATAAAAATATTTTGTGCATGTACGCATTTGTGTGTGATCTTTTAGATACTCATATACAGAGGTAGAGCTTAACTGAACTTACAGTGTGTTGAAAATTTTGTAGTATTGTCTTGGTTTTTTTTTCTCAGCTGAAGTTGTGTGTAGAAATTTTGTCTCGTTTGGGAACCAGTGATCTAGAAGTGTTGCTTCCTTTAAATACAAAAACTGAAACCCATTCATTTAAAGGAAGAATCGCTAGGCAGGCTTTTCTGAATATTTTTTTCAGTAAAGCTCCCTACATCCCTGCTTATGATTTAAATAGAGGCAAGGCTGTCTTGTGACACTGGAGTACTTAGTATGCTGTCACAGGTCACAGCATCTTGGTTTTAGTTATCTCTTTCTCTGATGTTCCCATTTCTCCCCTTCCTTTCTGCCCTTTAATTGAGACCCATGGGCTATTCAGCAGGAGCGGGTCTAGATTCGCATTTCTGTCAGTCTGGAAGTCCTGTGATCTGATACTCTTTCCTTCACTGGGTCCGACAGTCACTTCTGGTGTCTCCTGTTAGCCTTGCACAGGGCGCAGAGCTTCTTGCAAAGGCTACCTCTAAAGCTGTTTGGCAAATTATAAGAGAAACTAATGAAACTGGAGTGGTTTTCAGTTGTTTGACTTGGTCAGCATGAGTTGCTAAGCTCACGTATGCCCCCCTCCCGAGTGGTTTCAAGGCCCAAAGCCTTGCTGTGGTTGAGTGGTTAGGTGTGCAACAAGCCCTGCACCCCGAGCAATGCTCTTGTACAGCCGCGCTGACCAACCCTCGTGTTTCTGCATCTTTGCAAAAAGGGAAAAGGAAAAAAGATTCTCTGAGCGTAAATCCTGTCTCAACACCACCTAGTAAGCTGGAAACAGACCTGGAGAGAGTAGTGGGCGTTCTTCTTCTAGCCTCTGTGCAGAAAGATTTTTGAAATCGGATTTCAAGGATACAATGTTTGAAGCTTGGGGGGGCCTGGTGGTTGCCACCTCTCGGAAGAGACCTGTGAAAGCAAGTGAGTGAACTGGGGGAGACACTTTTCCAGTAGGAACCTACAGATTTGCATTAATAGTAAGATCTGGATCTTTGCCCAAGAACCAGGATTTCTACCTTGCCTTCTCCTCTGAAGACCAGATCCTAAGAAAGAATTTGTTTCTTTGCTCATGGATTTTGCGCTCTTGCACTTCATAAAAGTTTTTGTGTGACTTCAGACTTATTTGAATCCTAAATCCTTCTGGGGAGGGTGGGAAATCATCAGTGCCTAAATCACTTTTGAGATCTAGGTTCTTTAGGCAACACCTCCAAAAAGCATCAAACGCTTGATACAGTGTTTGTATCTGACTTCCTTTCTGTTTACTGGCAGATCTTAAAAAAAAAATAAAAATCCAGAGATTGGACTTGCCAAGGAAAAATAATAGATTGACGTGAAAGACAGGAGGGAATTCAAACTGTATTAAAGAACTGTTTAAAGAATCTGAAACCAGAAACAAATTTCTGTAAGAGTAGCAGGTGTTATAACATATAACCCCTCTCCTAGTTTTTAATGGAATGTGAAACTGTTGGACATTTTCTCTTTCGAAGGAGCTAGACATGAGAGTATAGATCTTTATTTCAGGGAATTGGAGAATGTGTCACACTGTGTATAAGGGGACTTTGAAGTATATTACTAAACTTCATACCTGAAGAAATTAAAGGATGTTATATAGCTTTGTGTGAAAGGGAGCTTCAAAGCACGCTGAGCAGTAGTGAAAGATCTGCAGTTACTAAAATTAAAGAAACCTAGTAAGCCTTTTTTTGACGAACAGCAACATGAAATTTATGGAGAAGTCATGTAAGATGGTGACAGAACGAATCAGTCAATGGGATATACAGATTTCTTTGTTACTTGATGTTTTAAATCCAGCTAATAGTGATAAAAAAGCCATGATTGTTCAAGGTGCTGAGTTAAGAGGGTTGCTGTGGTCTTCAACTTTAAATGGATTCTCCTCTTCAAAATAACTGTGTATTTAGTTGAGACTTCATTTTCTGCATTTTGACTAATGAAAACGGTGTTTTCATGTTAAGCTATGAGAAGTGTGTTTGTTAGATTGCTGGGCATTGACTGAACTTCTAAGTTGTAACCTACACTAGGGATGTTCTGTCTTTTAATATTTCAAGAAAATTTCTGGAGAGATGGGGGGTGAGAGAAAAATCCAAGAATTTGTGTATCGTAGGAGGAAGCTGAGAGGTGTAAGAGGACACAGGACCTCAGGGTGTAGGTATACTTCCATTAAAACCCTTAAATCTAAGTTTGACAGAGATCATCAGTCACATGCTTGCTGCCAAAAACATGTAACTCTTCTGGGTTCTTAAGCTCTTTCTCAGTTTTTTTCCTGCTTAGGACTAGCATGGAGATGCATGTAAGAGTATTGTCTGAAGGGGATTAAGGATTATCTGCAGCTGGGAGGACCAAAAATCCCTGGAGACAAGAGCCAGTGCGATAGTGACATTTGACTTTCTTTGGCTGAATATGGTTTTTGAAGGCCATGTCTGATAGGTAGACTGGCACAAAATAAACTAGGATGTGAACTTACAATGCACTACCTACTCCATGCTAATTGCTGTTTTGCACATCTTGTTATGCTTGAGGGTAGACATGCCATCCAGAGGGACCTTGACAGGCTCAAGAAGTGGCAAAGCTGGGTGCAAGGTCCTGCACCTGGGCTGGGGCAATGCCCAATATCAATACAGATTGGGAGGTGTGAATGGATTCAGAGCAGCCCTGTGGAGAAGCACTTGGGGATACTGGTGGACGAAAAAATAGAAAAGAGCCCACAATGTGTGTTTGTACCCCAGAAAGCCTGGCATATCCTGGGCTGCATCACAAGCAGCGTGGCCAGCAGGTCGAGGGAGGCAATTCTGCCCCTCTACTCCGCTCAGGTGAGACCCTGCCTGGGGTACTGCATCCGGTACTGGAGCCCTCAGCACAGGGAAGACATGGACCTGTTGGAGCGGGTCCAGAGGAGGCCACAAAACCGATCAGAGGGCTGGAACATCTCTGCTACAAGGAAGGGCTGAGAAAGTTGGGGTTGTTTGGCCTAGAGAAGAGAAGGCTCCAAGGAGACCATATTGCAGCCTTTCAGTACTTAAAAGGGGTTTACAAGATGGAGAGAGACTTTTTACCAGGGCCTGTAGTGACAGGACAAGGGGTAACGGATTTAAATATCAACTTATTTAAATTAGATATAAGGAAGAAATTCTTTACAAGAAGGGCGGTGAGGCACTGGAACAGGTTTCCCAGAGAAGCTGTGGATGCCCCCTCCCAGGAAGTGTTCAATGTCAGGTTGGACGGGGTGTTGAACAAACTGATTTAGTGGAAGATGTCCCTGCCCATGGCAGGGGTATTGGTCAGGATGGTTTCTAAAGGTCTCTTCCAAAGGAAATCATTCTATGATTCCATGATTCTATATTCGGAGTACATATTAGGTGAGCCAAGTAGCTTCATTTGCTTTGGAAGCAGGATAATCCACCTTGCACAAGTGCATCCTTCATTTCCATGTAAGCAGTGACTAATGCATGTTTATTTAATTCCCTGTATCCATGGATTTTAAGCTTATCCTAAGAAAGATGTTGCTTGGAAGTATTTGGAAGAAGTGTTGCCAGGAAGAGATGACTGATGCAAGAATGGGATTAGGGAACGGGGCTGGTAGGACTAAGACAGCTGCAGCTGGAAGAAGACACTGACAGCGATGAGGATCAGTGATCAGCAGCAGAGGAAGACTGTGGCTAGTGGGAGCTGTCAGCTGACCCAGGGACAGAAGTTTGCTACACCGACTTACTGTGCGTTAACTTTACCATATAAAGAAGCCTTAAATGACTAAAGCAAATCTCTGTACCCAGAAAAGCTGTTTAGAGCATCAGTCTTCCAGATTATAGATTATGAGAGCTAGTTTTGTATCTAGCTCTTTGAAAAATAAATGACACCATCCCCATTTTTGCTGCTTCTCCAAGTGATAGCAGTGTGTTATCAACTAAATCGATGCAAAGGAGTGCTGACTTCAGTGTTTTCTCACTTAGCCATGAAAGTATTGAATGTTTCTTCAGTGGTGTTTTATTCAAATTTACCAGCTGGAAAGAAGGGGGAGAAGCTGTGGCTCCAGAGACTTGCTGTCAGCTGTGCAATGCATCTCCAGAGACTGCTAGATCCTGCTTTGGGGACTTTGTCCTGTACATGGCTCCTGAGCACTGCCTACACTCTCCTGTTGTTTTTGATCCTTTTGTGGGTTCATGAGATGAATGAGCGGCTAAGGTCAGTGTCAAACTCAGTGAGTCCTCAGGTGGCACTGCTGAAAATTGACAGAAGGTCATACTTCATTTTTTGAAGATGAGATAATTTGGTAGTGCCAAAGTCTGTTTATATGTAGGAAAAAAGATGAAGAGTCTGTAAGATCTTACATTGTTCCCCCTTCCCAATATCTTGCGATAAATGCCGTACAAAAACCATTGTCAGGTACAACTGTAATTCTAATGCACTGTTATAGAACAAGTACTTTCAAAAGTAACCATTGGAGGACACTAGAACACAACAAATCACAGGAAGTATGGTCATTCCACGCTTTTTTAGAAATGCACATTTCTCTTTCAAAGAAGAAAAATGAAAGTAGAACACTTTTTTTTTTGTTTACGTAACACAGTCTGAAAATCCATTGTTACCTTACTGTTCTTCTCTGTCTGTCACACCTTCTATAGCTCAACTACTGCTTTGTTTTCATTTTTGGGACTGGTGGGAGGTACTCAGTGTCTGGCTGCTTGTATAATCACTTGTTCTAATTTTAGATAACACCCAGATGGGCTCAAGCTTTCCCATTCATTTTTTATTTTTTCGTTTTCAGCTTTTAATCACTTGCAAGTGTTACATTAGCTTTTGTATCTTGTTTATATTTAAAATGATTACTATCCTTGCATTTCCTTGCTTACTTCTCACAGAAAAAGTTTTGTGAGTGGCCAATCACTAGTAACATAATGGAGTTATAGCTCAGATAAATTAGTGCTGGGCTGAAGAATGCTTTTGACTCAACAGGCTTCTCTGTGAATGGAAAAAAAAGATTTCAGGAATTGATTCAATCTAACACAAATAAACTCTCATCTGCCCTCTCAGTAACAGCATCCGACTCCTTTCTGCTCACTTCCATTGCATTCAAAATTGCAGCTGCTGAAATAATTTTCCCTCCTCCGACATTCAGAGGGTGGAGTCTGAAAATAACTGTGTTGCACTTAAGATTTTTTTTTGTCCTTACTTCTAAGCTTCCTTATAGCTCTACGCTTTTCTATCAGTTCTATTATTCGCACCAGTGTTATTAACCTCAATTTTCCTCCCCAGCTTCCATACCGGTCCATCTTTTCCATTTGAGGCAATCTCTCCTCTCCACCTGAAATACACTGGTAGTAGAGTGTGAAGCCTTGCCTTGAAATTTTCTCTTGGAACTGAACCTTAATCATGAAACTCATATTTACATCTTACTTCATATCTGTTTTCCAGCTGAGGATATTTTGAAGACTAATGTATGAATAAAGGTCCAGTGGGGATAGTGGGAGGAAGAGAGAGAGGAGTTGTGGATAAGATGGCATGGGCTTCCTGGGCCTACTACTCTGGTAACTTTGTGATTCCTTTGCTGTCACATTTATATGTTTCCTTGTCCCATTATGTGTAAATTAGGTTGTGTTTTCACTTTTATATTCATTTTATGAAACAGTGCATAAAGTATTCATTCAGTGGCTGATTATGTAATAGCAATTTTCAAAGAGAAAAATATTATATTAAATACCTTTTATAAATAATTCAGTTGAATTTGGCTTTTCACTGTTTATTTTTGTATACGGTCAAGCTCTGAAGTGGTAAGTATCTTTACACTTCAGTGACCTTTATACAACTTCATGTTTAGTTCCCAGTTTAGTTTAAAGGGCAAACTAATGCTTTGCAAAGTTTAGAAATCAATGTATATACACGCGTAGAGAAACCAAGAACACACCTGACATTTCCATTTTATTGCACACAAATTTAACTGTGGATCACAAGCTTGAGTTAATATTTTGTGTTTCTGTTTCACTGTAACATTGCATGTGGTGTCTGTCTTTCTGCTTATGCTTGTGTGCAAAATACATACATTGTATTTAATTGTTTTAAATCGCAATATAATGGTGAGAAATAAGTGCTGATGGATAGACTTTCTGTTTAGAAGTTTCACAGTGATAAGTCTGATTAATTTATTCCTATCCCTTACTGTTGCCTTGCTCAAATGATTTCCTGATGCATACTCTAGGCATCAAAGCATTTAATAATAGATAGGGTCAGATAATAAGCCTTAATGACAGAGTCTGGTATTATTTAGTCAAAGCCACTATCGTTACTTAATTCTAGACAGAGTGGTATAATCTTACAAGGGCAGCCTGCTAGGAAAGCTATTTCTCACAAACAACTCTTTCACCGATTTTTCATTGTGCAAAGCAGACAGGTGAATGGATAACCTTTGTGTTATTGAAATTGTGTGTATGTAAGCAAAGCAGTCAAATCCTTAAGATTTAACCTGCTTATAATGGGCCAGACTGCTCCCCTGCTACTTGTGTCAAGTGTTGTCTTTCTGTTCTGATTGCTTTGCTGGTTTTCCTGGCTCTAAGTACTGCTTAAACTTATTCATATAGCCCAGCCTGGCCCAATGCTTGCAGTTAAGATTGTGTTTCACATTTAGGAAGAAATACAAATTGAATAATATCAAATCAAAGCTCAAAAATTCTAACCTGAAGGAGATCAGGTTGGTCAAGCAGGACCTGCCTTTCATAAACCCGTGCTGGCTGGGACTGATCCCCTGGTTGTCCTGAACATGCCTGGTGAGTGCACTCAAGATGAACCACTCCATAATCTTCCCTGGCACTTCGGTCAGGCTGACAGGCTTGTAGTTTCCCGAATTCTCATTCTGGCCCTTCTTGTAGATGGGCGTCACATTGTCAAGCCTCCAGACAACTGGGACCTCTCCTTTTAACCAGGACTGATGGTGAATGATGGAGAATGGCTTGGTGAGCTCCTCTGCCAGCTCCGTCAATGCTCTTGAGTAGATGCCATCCAGCCCCACAGACTTGTGAGTGTCCAGGTGGAGTAGCAGGTCATTAACTGCTTCCTCCTGGATTATGGGAGGTTTATTCTGCTCTTCATTCCTGTCTTCCAGCTCAGGGGGCTGAATACCCTGGGAATAACTGATATGACTGTTAAAGACTGAGGCAAAGGAGGCATAAAGTACCTCAGCCTTTTCCTCATCCTCAGTGGCAATGTACCCCCCAACATCCGATAAAGGATGGAGATTTTTCTTGGCTCTCTTTTTGTTGTTAATGTATTTGTAAAAACATTTTTTTGTTATCTCTTACAACAGTGGCCAGAATAAGTTCTAGCTGGGCTTTTGTCTATCTAATTTTCTCTCTGCGTAACCAAATGACATCCCTGTACTCTTCTTGAGTTGCCTGCCCTGTCTTCCAAAAGTGGTAAAGTCTCCTTTTTTTCCCCCCAAGTCCCTGCAAAAGGTCCCTGTTCAGCCAGGCCAGTTGTCTTCACTGCTGGTTTGTCTTACGGCACATGGGAACTTCTTTCTTGAAAGAAGTTCCCATGTGCCGTCTTTCTTCTTTCTGCTTTCCTTGCCCTTCAACCCTCCTTCCCAAGAGACTCTCTCAACCAGTGTCCTGAACAGGCCAAAGTCTGTTCTCTGGAAGTCCATGGTAGCAGTTTTGCTGACCCCCTCCTCCTTCCTTTCTGCCAAGAATTGAGAACTCTATCCTTTCGTGGTCGCTAGGCCTCTGACCACCACATCTCCCACCAGTTCTTCTTTGTTTGCAAAGAGCAGGTCAAACAAGGCACCTTCTCTGGTAGGCTCACTTACCAGCTGTGTCAGGAAGTTATCTTCCACACACTGCAGGAACATCCTAGACTGTTTCCTCTCTTGTATTGTATTTCCAGCAGACACCTGGTAAGTTAAAGTCCCCCATGAGAACAAGGGCTAGCTATTGTGAGACTTCTGCCAGCCACTTGTAGAATGTTTCGTCTACCTCTTCATCCTGGTTGGGTGGTCTATAACAGACTCCCAACAGGATGTCTGCCTTGTTGGCTTTCCCCCTCATCCTTACCCATAAGCACTCAACCTTATCATCACTACCATTGAGCTCTATGGAATCTAAACACTGCCTAACATACAGACCCACCCCACCACCTCTCCTGCCTTGCCTATGCCTTCTGAAGAGCTTATAGCCATCCATTGCAGCACTCCAGTCATGAGAGTCATCCCACAGTGTTTCTGTGATGGTGACAAAGTCATAGCTGTCCTGCTGCACAATAGCTTCCAGCTCCTCGTTTGTTGCTCATGCTGTGTGCATTGGTGTAGATGCGCTTGGGCTGGGCTATGGATTTCACCCCTGAATTGCATAATCCCAGAAAATATATGCAGCTTCCAGGAGCCTTTAACCTCTATTATGGTAACTCCCGTTCCTGCTCATCTGCAATTCATCAGATATGCCAAGTATTATGTGCTTTAGAGCTCACAGATGGAATAGAATTCTGCCTTTATGTCAATGATAAATTGCTAATGAATCCAATATAAGCAGCCTGAAGAGAGATGGTGACTGTCTCAGGCTTACCACTTCTAGTCATGAACATTAATATTCAGTATGACCAAGGACTTTAGTTAAAATTGAAGGCTATTTGATTCTAACGCAAGTCAGGAACATTTCTCTGTATTTGTGTTCAAAGCTGTCATTGGTTTGAGTCCTTCCAAATCTAGACTATCTACCATGCACAAATTCTTCTTGCTTATGCATCGTGGGTTCCTGACATGAACGTTTTTTAAAACCAGATGTTATTAAATTAATATGAAGAGGCATACTGTCATTTGCAAAAGATCACGTGAGTACCCAGAGCTAAAAGGAATTTAACTCAAGGACAATAAATTGGAGGATAATTGACATTAGATAGGAGGTTTATTTCACTGGAACTTTTTACAAAATACAGCAGCCTCAACTTACAAAGTGTCCTTGGAAAGCTGGAGTCCTCTTTTCTCCACTGGTGTCTGTGAAGCGTCTGAGGTTGAAGCGTGCATACCACACATGAGCTCTTCAAAAAGATGAGAAATACGCTCTGCCTCTGCTTCCATTCTGCTGTGCAATTTGGTCCTTTTTTACATATGAGAAAGTGGCTCCACTAGGACTTCACGTGCACATGACATACTGTGGTTTAACTTGCTCTGCCATCTCTTCACTGCAGCTTGGGTTTATTCATACATAGAGCAAAGCAGAGGTCTGCCCCAGTGGGATCCTGTCTATGTCAGCAGAGAGACACACTTCCAAAGGGAAGACCCTGGTGAACCATGACCACGAGTTGCTGCTGCCCCAGTGCAGGCCTACCAACTGTTCTGCAGTAAGTGACCACTAAAAAACTACTTGGAATCAATCAGCTCTTAAAGATGAGGTTGCTTAATGTGGATGATAGGGGGAGAAAGTTAAATAAGTATGATTTGGAAGAACAGGCAGAGCTGCTGAATGTCCCAAGTACTAGTGAAGGGAATTCTCTATCTGAGCTGTATCTGATGGCTCTCTTTCAGGTATCTTTATTTTTTAGTAATTCTCCAAGAATGGCAAGCTGAATAATTTCAACCTGCAACATGTGTTCACAAGAAATGACAAATAATATTTTTCTGCCTGAAAACACCAAGTGGAGTTCTGAGATTTCTGGGTTTGAAGAAGCAGCTTGGGGGGGATAGGGAGGGGGCAGGAAGGCAGTGAAGGAGACAAAGCTTGTATGATGTTACAGCAAATGTACAGGGAAAAGCTCCAGCTTCTGAAAAAAACACTAAGTGGGCCTTAAGTCCATTGCAATGGTCCCTTCAATCTCTTCTGACAAGTCTAGAAGTGACAAAGTAGGTTCACAAACACCCTTCAAACAAAATGCTACTGTACAAAGTGCCACTCTTAACCCAGTCATTACCCTGGCCAATGGTCTGCTCAGCACCCTGTTTAAATCTGACCTAATTCTGTCCAAGACCCTGGTCCTCTGCAGTCCTCCTGCCTGTCCTCGGCCACATCACATATAGCCCTTGCCTCTCATTGTCCACCTGTAAAAATAGTGGGGGGTCCTTCTCTATCTAATGATCTCATGTTTCAAAATGCATAATTATAGCCTGAGATGATCAACAAATGTGGAAAGGGGGCTTAGAATTGTACAGAGGATGAAAAACTTCTTGATTTACATCATAGAAATGGAAGATTAGAAAAGGTATTTTGAATATTTGGATGAAACTCCTGCTCCCCGAACAGTGCTGTCATGTAATCAGGAAAAGATGGAGTCCTGTATGCCCTCTACTCTCTCTAGGAGGTTAGGTGCTACACTGGCTAAAAAGTCACCTTCTAACTTTCACCCCAAATTTATTTGTGGCTAGTTTTATGCCCACTTCTTGTTCCACCTTGAACTTGAATTTAAGCACATAATTTGTCTTCTCAGGGTTTCTCTCCCATTATACTTACCCATACGAATTGCACTTCTTCAGTCTTTGTTTTGCAAGGCTTAATGTCTGAGAATAAGTGAGATTGCTACTGCTGCTTCCATCTGTGAGCCCCATCTCAGGAATGAGTGCACACAGCAAAGTCCCTATAGTGGATCCTGACATCGATCAAAATGACCTCTTTTCAGCTGTCACCTTTGGAGTTCAAATTTGTAGTGCTGGGACTTGGAAGAAGCATTTTGCTGGGGAGAAAATGACACTGTTCCAGAGCAAATACCAGCTCTGTTGAGGACTAGACTTGCAGAAATTTGTAAGCTGAAGAGTCCTGATGATTTCCTGCAGCAGACTTTGTACTAAGCTTTAGGTGTGATGGACCGTCATGTAAGTGCTTTGAAGGTGACTGAATAACGTGTGGAATTTGAAGCAGGCTCCAGAGACAGAAAATCTAATGGAGTGTACAGAGTTGCTTGTTAGATATGAGCAAATAGGAAACCAGCCTTCTGGAAAGGGGACAGAAAAAGTGCTGGGTGATTGGATTAGTTCATTAAATGCTTATTATGAGAGTTATGCATAGTTAGAATAAAGCTAGCCTAAATACAAAAAAAGTACATGGTAATTCCTTAAGGAGCAATTTTGCCACTTGTTCGAGCTGCAGTTTGACTATATAGCTTCGCCTGCACTATACAACTAATTGAGAGGAAGGGATGGATTGAATTCAGAGTTCAGACAGGACACCTATGTAGCTCCACGCATGGACTTCTCAGTTTTATTTCAGAGTGAATGTCTGTGGTCTGTGTGGTCTGGATGTAATTATTCTGGGTTCACCTATGACTCCTGTGTAAGCAAGTCCTTACTGCCGTCAAATACTTTTTGCATCTGGAATATTTGTATATGGCTAATTAATAGTTCAGACTATTTTATAATTTATGACAATAATTATTAATTAATTAGAACCAGATCTTTTTCTTTCTTGTAGTGGGGGTGACGCTGGATTAAAGGCAGTGAAGTTGTACTATTCCTGATCTTAAGTATCTTGACAATGGAAAAATTGGAGACAAAAAGGAAGCAAATGAGTGTGAGTTTTTGTTCTTATAGCTAGGCAGCATATTCTGATACAAGAAGATAGTGAGGAAAACATATTGATTGTTACTTGCTACTTATCATAAAATCTTAATGTTACCAGCTGCGCTTTGGTTTTTATGTCAGAGCTAGATTTGATCATTTCCCCTGCTTACTGCCCACCTGCAGTCCCCCCTGCTCTGCCTCCTTCTGCCTGGAGGGCTGCTCCTTTCCTCCTGCTCCTCTCTCTGCAGGAGCCAGGGGTATGCGGGAATTGATGCTTTTCTGCCCTGCTGCTGCTGCTATTGCAAGCGAGACTGAAATTCCCTTTTGTGATAGGCTGATAAAATCAAAGTAATATTAATTTTCCTAGACAAATGCAATCAGACCCTAATGTCTGGATAGTTTTTTGACGTAGCTGAGGTAGGAGGGAGGCCTTTCTTTGGGTGGATATAGAGAATTCTGCTTCAGAGGGAAATTATTGCTAGTGAGGAACTGCACCTTATGTCACTCCATTGCCACTGCCACTATCCTTGGAATGAGCTATTTGCTGTTCCCAAGACTTGTTGCCCAACATGTCTTCCCAGAGATCAGTGCCTAATGAAAACATGACAAAGAAGTTTCAAAAGGTGATGGTAAATCTCAACTCCTCTTTAATTTTAGTTTTTATTCGGATATTGTGTTTCTTTGCTAATGTTGTATTTGTGAATGTTTGACAGGAGCTGACACTATAAAATGGTCAAATTTTGTGGATTTCCATCTTGGCTCAAGAAATTTCAATTTAACCTTGAAGGTTGAATTATCCTTCATTAGGCTGGGGTCTGCTGTTAACTTACAGACTCTTTCCTCCATTCCATTACCTTGGTTTCAAATAACCTTGTTTCTATTATATAAACAAGAATAGATTTTGGTTTATGGGAAGTTGTGGTTGATGAGGACTCCTTTCCTGCCACTACCAATCCCAGTGAGTGTCAGTGGTTGGTAAATGAAGATGATAACAACTGTGCAGTACGCTGGTAGCTTGTAGAAGTGGTCAGGTACTGCTTAAAGTTGTTTTAAAATCATGCAAGATAGAGCATAAAACTTACAGAATTATTCTAAAGCATTTAATTAGTATTAAAAACAAGATCCACATTTGCATTCTTTCTTTTTGCATGTAAGTGTGCAGAGCATCTGATAAGCTAGAATTGTGGAAGGTCATCTAGAGGAAGAATGGAATAAAATTTTCCCTGTCTGTGAAAACATCTGCAGATCTAAAATAAAAAAAGTGGGAGGATGGGGGAAGAGAGTGGAATGAACCAGAAATTCTAACAGGGACATGGGTTGCTTACAAATAAGTATAAACTCTCTGTAAGGCAGTCTGATAATGCCGAAAGGAAGTACTGGATAGCTGGAGATGATGATCATCGATTCAGGATAGATTGATTTGGGGATGCCAATATTTGCTTTTTACTGAGAGTGAGAATACAGGACGCCAGAGTGCACTCCTTTCAGACTGCAGGACTGCGCTGAGCCCATTTTTTTAGTTGGATATGGTTGTGGTGGGGTGGGCAATATGTTTCAAACCTATCCATTTTGTGGCTGAGCACTGGACCGGCAACTTGGTTCTCGGAGTGACTGCCAGTTCAGGTTTGGTGATTTCAGCTGTGAATAGCCTGACCCTAGTGTCCATGTTGCATGTACCAGTGCAGCCTGGGAATGATGGTGCTGTAGAAAATGGGCCAGACTTTGAGGCATCTTATCTGTGCTTGGTTTAGCCTAGGTGGTGAAAAAATACTGTTACTGTAACACCTCTCCTCTTTATTTTTGCCACCCAGGATCCTCCAAAGTCTATTTGTTTAACCAAAGATTCATCATGAAGCCTTGCTTGGCCATAAACCCACGCAAAACTGCGTAGGAGAAGCCCCAGTATTATTTCCAAATCCAGCATAGCTGAGAGTCTGAGACAGGGAATTCGCATGGGCATTCTTGCATAAACTGAGAAGATGAATCCAAAACCTGTTAATTTTTCTGAAGCCCAGAAAAATACCAGGAAAAAAATCCTGTTGACTGAAGACCCAGCAGTGAGCTATGCTGAGCGTCTGCTGTTCCCCTGGACTGTGAGTGTCAGCATCTCTCAGAAACACAGGCTGAACTGCCACCGTTGTTGGGATTTTGCTCAGGTTTATCTTTCATTCTCATAATTAACACCTTCTGATTCCTTTGAGAGCGCGTATTTGAAAGCATGTTAGCAGAGTATTGATGATGGACGTGTATTTTGGCCAACTTCCTAGATTTCTTTTTTGTTTATTTTATTTTCTCACACCAGGAGGAGATAATATACAGTTGTAGACTGTCACTGCATAGTGCCCTTATTTTCCTGCATTTCTGTTTTCTGTGAAAGCCAGAAATCAATATAAATCCAGCGTAAACCTCTAAATATATTTAATGCAAGTAAAACGAGAATATCAACTCTGGTGCTTATAACACCTTAATTACTGTACCCTTTGGCTGACTAACCTGAATAAAGTGAATATAAATACATCTATTAAAATCTCTCATATAGATTTATATGCAGTGATTATAATTCAGTTTTTGTTTTCATTTCAATATAACAGGATTTCATGGATTATTTTCCTTTAAATTTTACCCAGCTAAATGCTAAATTATGCAATGGGATTCTACTTTGCTTTCTGTAAACAACTTGTAAATCCTTCTGGAACAGTAGCATTATGGCAACGTTAAAAACAAAAATGTAGATCAACAAATTTCACATAGGCAGTTCTATTTATGTAATAAAAAAATACATCACCTATACCTTTGTTTTCATGGGGAAATTAATGATTTTTTTGAGTATTTATCTTCAAAACAGCATCTGCAACATGTTTGTCATTCATGTAAGAAAAAAAGAAGAGAAGCAAAGCTGAAATGCACTTGCTAAGACAATGTTTTTGTATTGATGTTCCAATTCTGTTATTGATGCTGAGTACCAGCAGCAGAAGCTCTGTCAGAGTGACAATTTTAAATGTATGTAAAGAGGCTAACATTCATCTTTCATTCTGGAAAATACAGTAGGTTATAAGAGACTATGGGGAACCTGCTTAAGGAGACACAAGCTGTGGTAGAAGTCTCCTTAAAAAAATTACCTGTGTTATCATAAAGCCAGTGTTATTTAAATGTAAAGGCAAGTTTCCTCATGAAAAGCACCTCTGGGATCACGGATTAGGCAGGTATCCTTCGTCATGGGCTCCCACCTGGCTCACTGCAGGCAAGATCCTTGGTGTGGCGTGGCAGTGTGGTCTGCCCCAAGTTCCCCCTCCTGCACCCTGGCCCTTGCCTCTGCTGCTTCCTCGTCCTTCAAGGACTGCTGCTGCCACGCTGCTGCCATCACACCTCCCCTGCAGGCTTTGCTTGATCTGCTGGATTAAGCCTGAAAGGGGCCAGGGCCAAGTGAGGCTACAGACGTGGGCAAGTGTCCCTTATGCCCTTAGACCTCCCTGCAGTTTCAGGACCAGGTGGGAGGACAACAGAGCAAACCCTAAGCAGATGCCTCACAGGTCCGTTGGAGCCGTGCCACGCTGGTGGGTCAGGGTGCCCTGTCACACACCCCAATCTCTCCCCAGAAAGTTGCCTTGGGTAGGCGTCCTTCAGGAGCTCAGCTCTACAGTTAAAGCCCTGCAGTTCTGATGAGGACAGCCTTCTTCAGTAAAAACACCTTAATTGTGATATACTGTTCAGGTTTTCTGCAGGGGGCAAGAGAGTTTATAGGGAACTGGACCTACAGGAAAGGTGGGCTGCTGCTGGCGGTATCCTAGCTAGCCTTCTCTGGCAGTCTGCTGATATTTATGATCGAATATATATAGGGTATTTATAACAATGGTCAAATTGATGTTTTGCTTGATTGTGTATAAACAGAGTACGTTTAGATTAAAAGGGCAATTTATGTACACTTGTGGGGTTACAGCACAGGATTTGTTCTGGAGATCTCAGAAAATTCACTATATTTGAACACAAATGACGTGTGATATTTAGTGAAGCCCTGATGCCTAGACATGCCGACAAGCAAGGCTGCTCTCTCAGGAGAGGTCTTGTATGGAGCAGAAGTCTTTGTGGGCTGGATCCTCCTCTTGAGAGCAAGAGACTAGAGCATTAAGGGAGGTCTTTTTGTGAAACTTCTATATCTAATAGATTGATTTAAAGTTAAAAACATGCATTCTCTTTGGTTTCCAGATGTGTCCTAAAAGGGGACTTCTACGTCTATAGGGACTTTTTTAACGTAAAGTGATGTTCTTTCTTAGCCTTGGTGTGTCAGTACCTCCCACACAGCTTCCCCTTTTATTGTATACATAAAAGTGTCAACCTTATAGCGCTCATCTTGAGAATGTACAAAGATAGCTGTAATTTGTCAACAGGTTTAAAATCTCCAAGCAACTGTCTCCTTTTCCATCACACTCACTGGAGATGTTGTTCTGCAGAATTACTTGAGATTTTGCATACAGGGATGTGGGTGTGAAGTTCTTGCAGTTAGTTATCCTGGCTTGCTTTCTTCAAGGAGAAGGAATTGGTTGCTAGTTGTATAATGAGGTGTGAGTATTAGATTTTAAAAAATAAATATGGTTCATTCATTTATCATTCCAGGCTATCCCCAGTCAGCTATCATTCAAGTGCCTTTAAGTGTGTGTTGGTGTGGTTGATGGCTTGGTGGCTACGACACTATTAGTCTTCTGCTGATTCCTAAACAATCAGTCTAATAACCACAACCAGGATGGATTTCTTGTTTGTGTTACAAACCTGTCAAGTAAAGGGATATTTTTCTAAGCAATTGATCCCTAGGAGAAGCAGAAAGGCAGCAAAAAGACATTCAGTCTGACCTTGTGCTATTGAGCCAGGACAATGTACTGCAGAAGAAAAGCTGTCAGCAATCTATTGTGGCAAACCCTTGCTGCTCCTCAGGGCCATGCACAAACGAAAATCTGTGCCAAACAGATAACTTGCTTTCCAGTCTCTCTGTTTGGCTTATTTATATCTGTGGCCTAACATAAAATACACTATGCCTGAAAAGACTTAAAGCAGATGCTCTGCACGTCAAAAAAGATCTGTCTGTGAACCCTCCCTCCATAACAAGAGCCAGAACTACAGCTCAGGTGAAACTATCTGTGTGTCTGTTTTTGGTGGTAGGGCCATGTCTTTCTTCTCGGTACACTGCACTGGCTGAAGATCATCTCAAGTTATTCTGGAAGTACCCTGATGTGATGCTTCCAGAGGAATTTGGCCCTTGAGTGCCTGTTGCCTCTGCTCTTAACTTCTGCTGCTGCTGTGAGATAATGTACTGGTAAGGGCAGTCTGATTAACTATAGGCTCCTGAGTGTTAAACTCAGGCAACGATTGTTGTTACAAATACAAGCTTTTATTACTTCAGCAGATGCTTCTACTGTTTAGCCCAGAGGGGCTAAACATCATTTCCTCTGCCTCCCCAAGCTTTCATGAGCAAATGCCAGCAGAGCTTAACTCCAGCACCTTGTCCTTCAATAGCAATGAGCTTGCTGTCTGATTAGGTGATTGTGGATTTAAGATGTTTTCCTCCAGAATTAAGTCTTTGGGACATTAAACTGCTTGATACTGTGAGCTGCAGGTTTTTTGTGCATTTGAATGCTGTTTAGAAAATGGTTATGTTTATACGGATTTAGACCTCATGAGAACCCTGTTGTGTGTGTAACTCATTACGTAGGCAGTCATTTGGTAGGCAAAATATTAATTCTGGGAAGACAATGTACTATTTCAAGTCTGTTATAGTTCATAAAATATCCTGATTGTTGTTCTGCGTAAAAAATGAGGGTTGCATTTTTCTATATAATAAATTTTTTTTAAGTTATTAACCCAATGCTGTTCACAGCAGCTGGAAACTGTGCAAATGGTTTTTCTTTAGCATTCCTCCTTCACTGTCTATTTCTAAAGTATCCTAAAGAGAAGGTTAATTTTCACTTCCTGTCTATAAAGTTAAAAACATGTTTGTGCTCTGCTGAATCAAGGATTTTAAGGCTCACAAACAGATAGGAGTTACTTGTGCGTGAAGAAGGCAGCTTATGTAAGTGTATGTAAGCAGAGTTTTCCTCAAAACAATGTCCCTTCCAAACTCAAATCAACCCGCTGTAGTTTCTGCCCAGGGTTATGATAGAAATTGTTCATCTTTTGGTAACAAAAATGCACACATACATGTGATCATCTAGGAATTAATAAAGTGACCAGCCTCCACATGAAAGTTGCAAACAATGTTTGTGACTCGCGTGGCAATGTATAGTCTCAGTTCTCTTGGAGAACAGGGTACATGTATGATAACTAATTATTTCCAAATGCTAGAATGTTTTTTCCTGCTCTCTTTCCATCCTGCCCTCCCTCTTAAAAAAGGTACTTTTTATAAAGTAAGCATTCTGTGATTTATGTCCCAAGGGAAAGCCCATCTGTTTAATAAGCTCTATCAGAAACATTGTTCAGTTCTCCTTACTACTCAACCAAAGATGATTAGTTGACAAGTACATTAGATAAAAATTAAACTGTTTAGGGCATGAGCTATTTAAGAAACAGAGAGAGATGTAGGATGAGGGTTCAAGGTTTTTTTCTTAATTTTAACATTAATGAGAATTTAATGTGACTGTGTTATCTCTAAAGAGAACAGAAACATAATGAGATAGTAAATTGGTGTGTCAAGAATTTTCCGAAGCAGAGCAATCTTTGCAACCAATTTGACTTCAGGCAAAATAGCCAAATTGCTGCCATTTGACAGAGTATTATATATCAGCCAGTGATACAAAACATCTTAGGCCCTGGGAAATGTCTGTACAGGGTAGATGCAGATACAATCTTGAGCTAGGGGACAGGGAAAGAGGTGAGGGTCGTATGGTGATGTGCAGATCATGTGACTGGAGCAAATTTAACATTTCAGAGTCAACCTACAGCCCATTTCTGCCCCATCACTTACACCATGGAACTGAAAAGAAAAATCCTGATTGTACCTGCCCATGGGAGGTTGTACCAGCCTGCAGGAGCAGAGCAGATAATAGGCAAAAACCTGTGCATAATTTTGTCAAAAGTTTTCCTCATAGCAAGGTTTTTATGCTTTCCTCATCTCAGGGAGGAACATATGTTTCTATCTCTGAAGTCCATGACAGCCCCTCTTATGAAGGTCTAAGCAGAATTATTAAAGTATAAGGTCTCAAGAAGTCAGTTCATGTAGCTCACAGAAGAGAAAAACTTGATTTGATCAGTCTCTCAGCACTCACAGAGAGCAGTGACATTGATAGCAATACTTTACTTTAGCTGATTAAAGAGATTGAGTTTCAATGGCTAGAATACAAGCCTCCTCTTTTTTTTTTTTCTTTTCTTTTGTCCAATTTAATCAGGGGAGTACACACAGACAGGGCAGAACTGGTTGCCATAATAGAGACCATTAACAGCCCTGGATGGGGTGGAGATGGTCCAAACAGGAGGGAAACATACCTCTGACCATTCAAACCAGACTTGGTTGCTGGGTTTGAGTTTAAATGGAGTCGTGGGCAGGGGTGTGTGGGTGGGGGTCCCAGCTGAGGCCACTCAGGGTAATCACAGCCTACAGGTGCCCTCAGTCCCTGACGCAAGGAGGTGCTTTGGTTTAAATTAGATTTAGTGGCAGAGAGTTACCTGGTTTGTACTGTGGAAAGGTGCTGGTTAGATGGTTCTTTATTGCTGTGACCTTACCCTGGGAAAGCTGCAGGCGTGGGGATATTTGGGGACTGGTTATAATGGATTGGCTCCAGTCCTCTTTGAAGGCAGAACGTGGCAGAGCTAGCAACGTGAATTTCTCAGGTAAGAGTAGCGCTCTTGTTTCTCTTTTAAGGGTAGAACTACCTGGCAAAAATCTGTCCTCCTGTGTGTCCTTATGGGCAGTGGAGAATCAAGTCTGGGAGGGACCTCATGAAATGGCTCTGCTCTGGTGATTCCTTACCTGGCACAGAAAAGCAGCTGAAATGCACGTGAGAGAAGTTGTGCCTGACTGTACAAGTAGATGCTTCCAAAAGTCATCCGGAACTTTCTTCTTGCTGAGTAGCTCCAATAAGGGCACTGAAGCACAGCATATAAATTTCAGTGAACATGATGTAGTCAAGCTGAAAAAGTCATTCTTCTGTAAGTCAATAGTGTAATATCCAGGATTTAGCACGTGCAGATGCAGTATTAAAGTTCAACAGAAATAGTTCCAGTGACCTTGAAAATGGGCCCTTCTATGGTAAAGATATAAGCTGTGCTGTCTGAAATGACCTGCAGAGTCAGCAAATATGTGGCAGCTGGTGAATACAGCTTTTAGCTTTATAATGTACTTACAAGTCTAATCAATAAACCTGACTTTAAGAAATACAAGCTTTTTCTCCTCCCTTTGCAACAAATATGATTTATATTCCCTTTTAAATAAGCTGAAAAGTGCCTTTCCTATTTTCCAAAACATTTACTTAGTAGGTACAGGACCACTAGTTTCTTGTCATTGTTAGTCTAGTATTGAAAACTTTCAGACAAATACTTTCAGTATCGGTATATCTGTGCTAATAAAATACTTCCAAGGATTCCCCTGGGGCTCGATATTGGATTGTACTAAGGGAGGGAAAGAAAAATAAAAATATCCCAACACATGATGAGGTCTTGTTCAGAATCTGATATTTGCAAATGAAGACTGAGGATAAAATGCATGCCTGTGAATCCCTTCTTTGATGTTAATATAGGTGAAAACAGACATGGGAAACTTGGGGTTGCATGAGATAGTTCAAAGCTAGAGGGTCCCTTGTTAATTGTTTGCAGCCGGTGCATTGGAGGTTAACTTGTTTCGTATTTCTTCCTCGTGCTGCTTTAACAGACTAGCTCAGGTGCTATGCAGCTTTGTAGGGATTCCTAGCCAGGAGCTGCGCACAATCACAGCCTTATGAGGGACTTGGAAAGCTTTCAAGACTTTCCAAAGCTCTCTATTAATGATTGCAATTGCACTGTATCCCTGTAGGCAAATAGGTTGTTGCATTACCCCGTTGTGGGCTGATTACTACCATTCCTGCTGTGTTAATTGCTGAAAAGCCCCCTGAGGTTTTAATGGGAATTCTTGTGGAGTGAAGTGCTAGCTGGGTGAAGAAAGGAGGCAGCCCTCTAGTCAGACCTATTGTCTTCAGGCACAGGATAGAGAGATGCAAGGTTGACTTGTATTCTCCTCTTAGCTACTGCAACAGGGTGACTTGTGAGAGGATGAGAAGAAGCAATATACGCAGGACTTGAGGTGGCGGGAGTCCCTGGGCACTGCTGCAGTTAGAATGACTGCTCTCCCTCCGCTTCATGGATACTGCCTGAAGCTGGGCAGCATTAGGTGTTGGTGTATGTCAGTAATTAATATTTTACCTCAAGAAAACTTCTGATCAAGACAATATAACATTTCCTTCTGTTTTGAGGTTACTTAATCATTTTAGCCTTAAAAAAAAATTGATCTACTTGAGACAAAACCTTCGAAGTGTGAAGTTGAAATGTTTTATGTGGGGGATCACAATACAAGTCTCAGGTTTTTCAAAGGTCTCTTTCCTTCTCCTTTGAAAGTACTGTAAAATAGTGAAAGAATTCATTGGACTGGGCCTATATGTGTATGTTCTGATGACTTTTAGGGATTTTTTTTCCCCTGAATTTACCTTTTGGTGACCATTTATTTTATTAATATGTAATTCACGTACATACAGATCATGAGTCTCTGACTTCTTGAAGTGATAAAATTAGTGTTTGTATCTATTTTAAACTTAAACACAGACACTTCTTGGATACTTTCTCTCTCCTTTTAAACAAAGGAGATTTTTCCTTAATAGACCATAAGGGATTTTCTGTTTATTACTGCAAACATCTGGAAGAAACTTCAGAAATTCCTTATGTTAATTCCCTTAACAAGGTTCAGATTTTTAGCACAGGTCACATATTGTGAAACGATTTCTGAGTGAGTTTAGCCATATCAAGCAGTTTGCTATCTTTGGAGTGCTCACTGCTAGTCTCTTGGTGATAACTGGGAGACGATAATCTTGGAAGTGTCACAGTCTTGATACCAATTCCTAAATTTTCTGGAACAAAGGTTGCTCTCTGTTTCAAGCGTGTCTGGAGTCACCGGATTTGTGCTGGCGTAGCAGCCAGTTATAACTGTCTCTGAGGGCCAGCTGGAATGTGTTTGCAGTCTGCTATATTAGAGGTCAAGTCAGCAGTAAATTTCGTTATGGATCAAGTAGTAAGACATTTCTTAACTATTTTGCATATGATTTTGTTAGTGTGCAGCTTGAAAGTTCCCAGATAGGATGGATCTGGAGATTAAACTGCAAAGTCCCAGCTTTATCATCTGAGGCACTCTGGCTCGGCATCCTCACTTCAGATAAGTAATACAGAACATTGCGTATGTATATCTGAAGCTCAGGAGTGGCTGTCTGTGACTTATAAAAGTCCTGTTCACGGGCAATTTGAAGTCTTAAAGCTTGTTTGCTTTTATCTTTTTGTGGCTGCTGTCAGCTGTTTTTAATGGTATTTTTTCCTGGAGAGGATGACTGTATATTCTCATGTCTGTGCCAAGGCCCTCAGGGCAGTGACTCTTGCAGTGTAACCCTAATCTGCTCCATGCTTCTCAAGAGTAACACCCTTTTGATGAGTCAGAGTAGTGGTTGTTCCCTTTCAGGATCTAGGGAGGGTGAAGTGATGCAGCAACCTGTGTTCCCATTTGTCTTTTGGATTCGTTTCTGCATAAACCAAGGGGTGGGGTGTTAAAGGATATCAGTTCAGTGCACTTAATAAAAAGCCAGTTGTGCCCGTGGATGTGGGCCTATGGGAAGACTTGTTGGTGTGCTGCCACCTCTTACGTGCTGAAGGCAGGATGTTGTGAGAGCAGTTGTGCTGCTGGAGTCTGTGTGTTTCATCTGATGGATAGGAGAAACACAAAACACAACTCCATGTGTAAGTGCTGTTACTATTGCAAGAAAAGCTTAGCAGCTACAGCAACCTTTAAAAAGCTGTATTCTACATTGTTTTGTGGTTGGTTTTTTTTAAAAGACTTGGTACAATTCATGGATATGGATGGACGGACCTCAGGTCTGGTAATGGAAAGCAGAGCCTTTCAGAATGAGATCATTTCTTTGGAGGCTTGGTTATACAGCTAGTTATTACCAAGCGTAAGCTTTACTGCTGTGGAGGGACCTTCTTCAACACAGTTATTCAGAAATCAGCTCCTTCTTTGGTCCTATGTGGCTTTGTGCTCAAGCTCCAGTTATTCATGTTTGAAAATGATGATGTGTTCAGTGGCACATATGAAATAATGTCTCAGGAGATGTCACCCCCATCACCTAATACTAGAGGGATCATAGTTACTGGGATCTGGAAGGCAAAAGGGAAAATGAACTTTTAATGTAGGTGGTGTTATAATTTACAGGGGAACTCTGGCAAATTATATTTTAGAAAGAAAACCAAACCTGCATTTGGATTATGTTTCTTGTACATGCTGAAATGTTGCAGCCAAGTGGTGACCAAGTCTCATTTCATCGTGGTCTGACAAGCATGAAATCCAAGCAAAGGAGAAGAGGTAGCTATTTTAAAATCGCTATTTAAAGCAAATCTGATGCATGTGGGTAACACTTTACAAGGAACATGTACCTATTTCTTCATAAAAATACTGCATACTACTTTTCTGTCAAAAGCTCTCAGTAATTTATAAAGGAAGCAAATATCATAATTCTGTTTTATAAATGGAGATCCCAAGGTGTGGGGAGACAGAACTGTTTTCTGGTATCTAGCGTGGTAATAAGATCTAAATCTCTCAAGCCCCTGTGAAGTGCTCTGCTGGGCTTTTGTGCTGTAAGTGTAAACATGAGATCTTAAAAATAAGTGTGTTTGTCTATTTTGAGGAAAAAAAAAAAAGCAAAAACAAAAGGAGTTTTCTTAGAACTAAAAAGTATCTCCTAAAACCCCAAAACCTGCATTTGTTTCCAGTAGACACTGTCTTCACTGCTATTTTACAGTATTAAGTGAGGTAACTGTGATTACCTGTCTTACAGAACATAAGCATTCACTTAGCTCGCCTGAAGAAAAATACATTGATTAGTTCAAAACAGGTTTATCATGAGCCCTGGACTAATTATCTGTGGGTGAACTCTTCTTGTTTGAAAGTGCTGGGGGAAATCATTACATTATAGGTAGACAAGAAGTCTTACTTGGTTAGAATTTTTTTATTTGCTGTAAAGGGTATGCTTTCTCATCAGATCAACAGGATAATTTAAGAAATCTAGCTTAATTTTTTTAACTTTAATGAGTCTTTAATTGTTTAATAATATTTGGGATGATTTTCCTGATGCTCATGTATTCCAGGGTCTTACATTTCTAATGGAGAGCTGAAGGTTACAGGGCTATAAATTTCAAGTAGGGAATTTAGCAACTAGTTTCTAAGTTCTGTGCACAGGAGATCCTAACCAGCAAGTGCATAAACCAAGATAAGTTGAAGCTGTATAAATAAATAGCTTTTGATCCCATAAATTCTTACTGATAGATCTACTTTGCATGGGTAAATAACCTTGTTGACCACTATAGGGATGCTTGCAAGTTTCTGGAATTCTTCTGCAGAACTAAAGTGCAAATGACAATGGAAGAATCTAGAGATTAGTCTAGTTTTTGACCTGAGACTTCTCTCTATGACTTCTTTAAACTAAAAGTACAAAGGTGTTGGTTTTACCTGAGGCAGGAAACCACCTTTGCTCCAAAGCTAGAATAGGGATGAGCCTCATCTGGGGTCCAGGTATAGCTGTTAGCGTGGTAGTACCATCATATCTGGTAGGTGATATTTACAGTATGAAGAGCCTGATGTGAAGCCTGCTGTACATTGGGAGCTGTGGAAATGCCCATGCTCTTTGAATCATGCCAGTGGTGTACAGTGTTATAAGGAGGAGGATCTTAAATGTTGTTCAGATTTGATGTTTGACCACTATATCAGCTTTAGGAATCAAACCAACATTGTCTCCATTGGGTGCTGGGTGGGTCCTTTAAGAAGTAAACCTTATGCAGTATAGGGTGTGAGAACGAAAAGTGAAGGGGTGGAGATGTGTTTGCAAAGAAGTTGGCTTACATTTTCAAACAGCAGAATGTGAAACATCAACAGAGAAAGGGTGCATAAATAAGGATTTATCTTCTTGACCGTGTGGACTGTGATATGGTGATACATCTCCATTTGATCCCCCAGCTTTAAGACATGGAGGCACTTGGGAGTCCTCCTTTGCGTGACTAGCCGCTTGCAGTAAGTGCTGAAGTCCTCTGTGCTTTATTATAAATACGGATATTAGGTCATGAAAAATATTGTCCTGCCTGTAATTAATTTACTGCTGTTCATCAGAGACTTGATGCTCTTTGGCACAGAACAGTAGTTGGCCATAACACTACTGAAACTTATGTGAGCAGAAGATCTGGCACAGTGCCCCAAGCTGCCTGTGAATAAAAATATTAAATTAATATTGTCAAGCCCTTTCCTTCTGTGTGCTATTCAACAGAAATATTTTGGCCTCTATTACCAGTCAGCCAATCTGCCATATGCTTGATTTTTAACATAGTGTCATTAGAGTATACATGAGGTTTTAATGTTATCCTAATACTTCCAAAATAGTACATGTTATTATACACAGGAAAAGAGGGTTCAGTCTTTAGTACTCTGGTGTTCTGTCAGTGAAAGATCAGCAACTCCTGATGTGAGCAAGCAAGATCTCAAATAGAAGAGAAAGTAATCTGCGTTTTGTTGAGCACGTTATTTGTTCCACCAGGCCATGTAAGACATGTTCTTAATTTCCATGCATTCCTTTTTGTCTTGCGTACCTAACCTTACAGTTTTGCTGTCAGTAACTGAGAAATGCTCCAAGTCTTATCTGCAAAGTTCTGGCTTTGCTGCTTTTGAGATTGTCCTTTCCAGGTCAATGTCACTTCTTTGTGGCAGTGAGTGTACTTCGGTTAATGGGTCTGAACTCTGCTGTTTGTTCTCTGCATCAAGCCAACCTCACTGCTGAACTTCCTCTCTGTTGGTCTTGTGCCCCTGCCAGTCAGTAAAAACACCCCACCAGTAAAAAGTCTCACCATGCTAGCTACTCAGCAAATTCTCTCTGGCTGTTCAGTTACTCTGATAAATCCTTCAGGTGCATCCACCATATTTCTGCAGTAGCTGGGGAGCAGCAAGGGAAAGAACACTTACCTCCTGCCTCTGTCACCAGTGGCTATGGCACCAATCTCTCAAAGACTTGCTCACCTGCTGCTTTGCTGTCAGATTTCACTATGTAATATGAGACTTTTTAAAAGACACTTAAATAGCAAAGACAGAGTAGCAGGCAGCAAGACTAATGGGTAAACTTGTGGAGGGCTAATGCGTGCAGAAGAACAGAAAAACTGATTAGACAAGCTCAGAAAAAGGTGAGGGGGTTGTGAGTGACATGTTCAGGATGACAAAGTAGATAGTGAAACATAGAGAAGTATTTAGCCAAAGGATAGATACAGCCTCTTCTTGGGTATCTGGGTGAGCCTCATAAATATGAGGATCCCTCCTTGAATTACACCATCCTTGCTAAATCACTAATTATATGAAATTATTTAATCCTGAATGAGGAAGAGGTCCTACCTTTAGAAAAAAACAAACTCCACCTTTCTTCCTCCATACTACAACAGGCCCACAATCCCTTTCATCTTATACTGTGTGTGTTCATGCAAATTAGTCATGTTATATAGTGCATAAACACAGAGGCTGGAGTTAGGTCCACATGGGGAAAGCCTGGGTGTTTTCTGGTGTTTGAGTTCACTGACTACCTCTTTTAATTATTAAATGATATTTTAATTGATCTGATAGAACAGATCCAATTGGAAGAGACCTGCAATGATCTTCTAGTCCAACTGCCTGACCACCTCAGGGCTGGCCAAAAGTTAAAGCATGTTATTAAGGGTGTTGTCCAAATGCCTCAGAAACACTGATGGTCCTGGGGCGTAGATCACCTCTCCAGGAAGCCTGTTCCAGTGTTTGACCACCCTCTCGGTAAGGAGATGTTTCCTAATGTCCAGTCTGAACCTCCCCTAGCTCAGCTTCGAGCTGACCCATGCAAACTGCCACTGGGTACCAAGGAGAAGAGATCAGTACCTCCCTCTCCACTTCTCAGGAAGCTGCAGTGAGCAATGAGGTTGCCCCTCAGCTGCCTTCTCTCCAAACTAGACAAACTGAAAGTCCTCAGCTGCTCCTCACAGGACATGCCTTCCAGCCCTTTCAGCAGCTTTGTTGCCCTTCTCTGGATGCATTCGAGTACCTTCACATCCCTTTTAAATTGTGGGGCCCAGAACTGCAGGCAGTGTTCAAGGTGAGGCGGTACCAATGCTGAATACAGTGGGATGATTGCCTCTTCTGACGGGGTGGTTGTGCTCTGTTTGATGCACCCCAGGAAGGGGTTTGGCCTCTGGACTGCCAGGGCACCCTGCTGACTCTTGCTGAGCCTGATGCTGACCAGCACCCCCAGATCCCTTTCTGCAGGGCTGCTCTCTCAATCCGTACTTGTGTCTGGCATTACTCCATCCCAGGTGCACAATCTGGCATTTGGACTTGTTAAAGTTTTTGCTGTTGATGACTGCCCAGTGCTCCAATCTATCTAGATCACTCTGCAAAGGCCTCTTGTCCCTTGAGGGAGTCAGCAGCCGATCCCAGGTTAGTATCATCAGCAAACCTACTAAAGGTACACTATGACATTAGTCAGACTTTTGAATGCGTACAGCTGAAGAAAGGGAAGTGTACTTATGGCATGTAACTATCAATGTAATACTTGCATTTTTTCATCGCTACTTTTTGATAATAGCTAATGCAAGCCTGGGGGCTTAGTCAGCCATCTCTTGAGTGTTTTAATTTTTTCGATAATTTTTCAGTAATCTAGGTTTAAGATCAATTACTTAGAATTGAAAATTCTTAAACTTATTAAAGCATTCATGCCACTGGGAGGTTGGTATCCTTACTGTTTGATGAAGTTGCACAATCTGAGAACATGCAGCCTGTAGTCTGACCGGTAACAGCTTGTTAATTTGCTTTGAAGACTACAGGTAAATATAAAGACTGATATTTCTACCTGTTGCATTCTGTAAAAGTGTTAAACATGACCAGGATAAATCCAGTAATCTTATGCAAAAATTTCTTTTCACAGGCATTATTCTAGATGTCACTTGGGGTAAGGGGAGGAAATAAATTTGGTGTCATCAGAACCTGGCTGAAAAATCTGATTATTTTTTATGAGAAGAAACTGAGAGTGCACTCTTAAAAAATGTCCAGGAATGAAATCAAGTGATGCTTGCATTCTTTTTCATTTGGAGAACATTAGAAGGTCTTCTTTTATACTGTGTTTTCTTAAAAATATATTTAAAAAATTTGTTTTGTATTATATAATAATCTTCAATTGAAGTAAGTATGGGAATCTGGCATGTTCTTTTGACTAAAAATTTTGAAATATATTTTGTTTATTCCTCTGAATAAAAAAATTTACATTTTAATTATTACTTTCCTACAGAGGGGTAATTGAAATAATAGTTAATTTTTTACCTGTTATACTCTTTGAAACAAAGTTTTCAATCTAATTTCAGGGGATTGACTGACAGTGAGAGTGAGAAAGAGGTGGTTTGCTCAATTTGACATTTTCAATTATGCATTTGTAAAAAGAAAAAAGATAATTGAAAAGCTGACCCTGAGCAACCTCAAACCTCTCCATGAGCTTGCTGCTTTTGTTTATCTGAGCTCAACAAATGCTTTCCTTACTAACCATTGGTTTGCTAATAAATAAAATTGACAGATGCAACCAGGATCATTGCGTGTACTGGAAAGTGATTTTGAGATGATTATGAGGTTTTTTGGACCTATTAGTTTTATTGTATAGGTTCTGTTTATTTGAAATCACAAAATTAACTGCTGCTAATTTACCTGTTCATTAAAGAAAGGTGGCAAAGCAAGCTGTAAGGTAACTTGTGGGAAGGTGGTCTGCTGAAGGGCTTGTAATGTTGAGCTTTGCTGTAGCTCTACTCAGCATCCTGAAAAGAAGACAGAGGCATGGTCCCCTAAACTGCCAGTGGTCTTCCTGGAACCATCTGCCAAAATGTTCCATTTTTTATTCTCCTGAACCCTTACAATTTTGAGGGGTAAGCTGAAGGCGTTGGCAGCTAAGCCAAAAGTGGTAGGATGTTAAAGGATAGCAGATCTCTCCCCCATGCCTGGTAGATTTGGGCAAAATGGTCTTTGTAGCATACAGTTGCTGAAGCTTAATGGCTGTCCCTGCAACAAGGTCCCATGCTCTGCTCTTGCTAGAGCTATGGCAGGTGCTCTATTTTTTCCCTGGAGAGAGGGTTTGACTGAAAATTAGGAATGGAAGGTGTCTCTTAGACTATCCCTCCTCCTACTGATACATATTCAAGAGAGACAGTCTGACATGACTCTATTCATGGCAAGAGATGCCTGGACAGCACCCCATAGCAACAACCCCTAACAGCAAGCATGATGTGAGCCGAGGCAGCAGTGCTGGAGATCAAAGCCTCCTGAGTGGACTCTCCTGGAAACAGGCTCCGTCTTTCCACTTTCTCCAGTTCGCTGACATGTTCCCTTCCTAACTGAGGTGTAGTTTCTTCTGTGCAACTTTTTCCAGGGGCCAGTTTTCTTTTGCAAATATGCAGCTGACAGACCTGCAAAGGTTCTGGCAAGAGACGGATTTCTGTTGTTTGCCTCAGGTAATCTCAGATAATATGTCTTTGTGGTCTAACTCAGGTTGCTTTTTATTGCTTTTATTCTTAACTTTGGATTGCTTCTCAAAATCCAAACAAGAGGAGCTGAAATAAGGAAAACGCAGCCTGTTTGAACCCTGTCTATGCAGTGCTATGCATACTATTCCAGGAGGAAGCCACATATATATTATCTTTAGATGTACATTTGCTCTATCCATCCTTGTCTATTTTAGCTGTTATAGGGTATAAAAATACATAACAGGCAGTCCTCGCTCGGAGTGCTTGTCGGTAAACTGTATTGGGTAATAGGCTCTGTCTCTTAGCCTGAAAATTCAGATTTGATGCTGGATACTGTGCTCAGGATTTAGTCATAGTCAATGTCAATATTTAGTCATAGACAATGTTATATCTTATGAGCCATTAAGCACGCTAATACAGATGGAATTACAATGAACTATTTTTAACTTGAATACAGACAAATATTTACATAAATCTTTGGTAGGATTTTTTCCTAGATTTGTCTTCTTACTGAGAGAGCAAAATTCTTTCTTAACTGGCTCTTCAGACAGAATCTGTGCTTTGCATAAAACCCAAACTTAGCCATTTCCTGGGAGCTGGTTTATTAGCAAACAAAGCAAAACATCTCAGATCTTCTCTTGGCTACTGCTGGGATTCCTCTGCTGTTACTCCTACACTTCTGATAGGAATATATGACTAACAGTTGAAACGTATGCAGTAACTTAAGCTGCCCAACAGAAGTCTTTAACATTTTCCAGTTACACTTTTTTCACAAAAGAACCTCTGAAGCTTTCTAGTCCAAATGTATGCCTATATTCAGGGAGGGGAAGAGAGCATTATTTTATTTTTAAAAGCACTAGGTCCTTTGAAGACTCTTTCGTTTCCTTGACTCTTTGGTAATGCGTCTCTGAAACAGTTGTCTTCTAAAATGAGTTGCCTACCTCACCTGAGGGTGTAGGCTGGTTTTGTGTAAATGACCAATACTTTCAAGGATGGTGAAGAATCTATAGTGATGATCCCTAGAGAAAAGTACAAGCTTAATGTTGTTCTTTGTTTAACTCCTAAAAATTGTTTTTTGTAATAGCCAGTTTTCACATATGTATTATTTTCTACCCAAGTAATTTAAATACAATGAAGTAAACTTCCTCCCAGGGAAGAAGATATTAAGCTCACAGATATGAAATACAAGAATCAGTGAGATTCAAAAGATTTTACTTTGAAACTATGTTGCAGAAATGGTTCATTAGTGTCGTGCTTTGACACTAACTTTCTTTCTATGTTACCTTGACAGATCATAATTATATTTATTTGATATGTTTGACTGTGTAAAGTATTTGAATAAAGAAACATAGGAATGGAAGATGGGGTCAAAGGTGTATGCATCACATTTTAGTGGGCCAGACTTCAAGTGGATTGGAGAGCTGCCAGTTCTTGATGTTTAGGGAAAGAATATGAGAGCAGGCAGCCATACAGTGAGGTTTTCTGACTCTCTCAATTGCTTTCAGTAATCTGTGGCTTAGGGACTCTGAGTCAAAGGTTGTATCCACATCTTCACATTTAATAGTTCTACAAGAACTTTCTAATCTGAAGTTGTCTGAAGGGAAAGCTGCCCTAAAGCTAACCCAAAGGCAAAGAGCAGATAGCAACACTTAGCTTTATTTTTTTTAAAAAAGCGTGATATTTTGTTTTGTTACTGGATGCTTATTGCAGCAAAAGCAGGATTGACACTTCCTTCAAAAAGGAGTTACAAGACTGCAACATCCAGACCATGAAAAATGGCTGGTCTGAGTTTTGAGGGATGATATGGTTTTGGTCAGATAGGGTAGTATGGTTTGCAGGGTGGTTCTTAGTGCTTAGTGCAAGGAAATTGGTGCTCTCAGACTGGAGAATTGATGTGAAAGTATTGCTTATTGCCTTTCTAGGGCACATATCAACTCTACCTCTTTGACTCATGACCATGGCAAACTGTATTTAATCCTGTTTATTATTTTGTCCCTCTAGATCTTCTGTTTTGCACATTTTATTAAAGTAGTGTTTTTTGAGGTAAATACTGTGTTATAGGCTTACTATTTTCAGACAATCTTCATGACAAAAATAGCACTCAGGCAATCTTAAGTGCCCTGTAAGGCAAGTATGTTTATTTGCACATTTATCCTCAAATGTAGGATGATGGCTCTGTCAAAGACTTTTATGGGAAGCATGCTCAAATTCCTATTGTCTAATTCAAAGTCTTTCTTGCTAATGGCCATTATTTTAAAATGCATTAAAAATATTGAATTTCAAGAACAAAATGAATGAAGTGATTACCAAGGGGAATTAGGCACTTAGACCCACAAAAACTTAATGGGATTTGATTTGTTGAGAGATCTCAGCCCTGTTTCTTAAGCTCAGGCTTTTATCTAGGAATTGGCAAGAATGTCCAGTAATGGTCCTCCTAGATGGGATTTCTTTCAGTAACCTGCAGGCAAGAGATAGAAAATCTAGTTTGTGAAATCCTGAAACTGCATTGCTGCCTCTTTGTTCAAAACAGCGCATCAGTAAAACCCAGATGACAAAAGCTTGTGTAACTAGCCTACTTGAGAATCTGGGGATGATTAATCTGGTAGAAAAAATCAGGAAGCCAGCGCCCTGGGAAAGCAGCATCAAGTATCAGTACTGTGCTGCGGGATGTGTGTGCAGTGCATACAAGTGATGTATATGGGGTCTCAGCCTCTGGCTTCTCTCCTTCAAGGTTTCCCTGGCCAGTATGTCCTGCCAAATGCTACTTCTCCATTTACTTGTTTTCCAGCTTGTGAGGTCTTAAAGACAAGATGCTCCAGATGGTGGATTATACACAACAATCTGTCTTGATAGCTGTTCAGTGTACCTCCTGCATTCTGCTTCAGAGGGACAACTCCATATTACCTCCTGCTTTCCTGCCCTGTTCCCTCCATGCTGTGTGCAAATACCAGAGTGCTGCTGCGATCTGCCACCTTTAGTTGTGTTCATTGTAGCATGGCATCTGGTGATGGTGACGGGCATTGCTGTTCCCCTGTCCTCTTGTAACCAAGAACCACAGCTAATAAGCAGAAGGTAGGACACTGTCACCTCGCTACTTTTAAAAGGGCTGCTGATTTGAGCAAGGAGGATTTGATGCTTGCTGCAAGAAGTAATCATGAGCAACAAGCACAGACCTGGTACTGCCTAATGTGCTATGGGTAAAACTTATTATTTTCCCCTTTGAAGCTGAATGATTTTATTGATCTTTCAGGATAATTTCATACTGTTGTCCTATTCTGTAAACATTGCAGTGAAATGTTTCGATGTACTCAATGTTTTTACAAGTTTGTAATGTTTTGTCTAAATTTGTAGTACGGGATTAAGAAGCCAGTCACACAGTGTTATTTCTTGTGAGGAGAGGTCAGCAAATTAAAACTACTAGACAGTATAGGCCACTTCTCCCTTTCTTTTATCAAAATTCCCACTGCCCCCGTGTGTGGGTAAATATATGTTTGAGTGATACCAAAAGGGGAAGCTTAACTTGGTAGTGGATTTCTTTCTTTGTTTCCACCCAGTAACACCCCTTACAAAGGGTCTCTCTAGAGCTCTGAGTTTCTACTGAACTATCAGCAGTTCAGTTGTGAGCAATTTTCTAAGCTTTCTGCACTGGAGATGGTGGCCAATGCAGTCTTTCAGGTCAAGTGATTAATCTATTTCGCCAGCATTCTTATCAGTCAGAGGTTTATCTTCTTTCAGTGCTGCCTTTGCAGCCAGATACCCATACAGACAACGAATAGGAGTTCTCAGCTTCTTACACAGAAAGTCTCACTTTTTCCCACTCTCTGATTAAAAACCTCCTTCTGATAGCCTGGATCTTAAACATCAGGCAGAGGTGATAAGTATACCAATAGATTTAGGAAAATGCAGTAAAAAATCTTACCTGGAAATATTTAGCTGGTTAAACTTGTAGTGCATGTAAGTGCTTTGACCCAAAACTTTCACCCACTTTTGATGCTTTTTAGCAAATTTTACCAGAAGTGTGGCCCAGGGATATGAAATTTAGCTGTCAACTTCCTTGAGAAGGAGACTCTAAAGGAAATATATTGGTTTTTAAAAAGCTAGTAGATTGGAGAAAGTAGTTTAGTAGTTTACTGAAATAGTCCTTCTAACTGCAGACAGAATATGCTAAAGGTAGACAGTCTGAGTAAACTTGATGTGAGAGTGAGAATCTAATTAGCTAAAATTTTTCTTTTATGATAAACTCTAAGTGCTTCTCTGAAAGAACAGCTACACATACTTACTGAAATTCAGCAGCTATATGAAGGTCTTGTGCCCACATTGGTAAGGGAAATGCATGGACAAATGAGAGAAATAAAAACCAAACAGCACCATCCAAAACAGAATAATTAATCATTCAAAAATAGGCCCTGCAAAATGGATAACGTGAGAAAGGGCAATTTCTGCTTGCTTAGATCATTCTGTTCTACAGCAGGATTTTGTTTGCATCTTACTGGGTGGCTTAAAAGAATATTTGTATCTCACGTGGGGGAGGACTTAGCTGCTTCAGGATAGCCTCTTGAAGAGAAGTAGCTACCCCTTAAAATGTGATATTCCTGCGTGATGCAAAATATGGTACTCCATCTACCTGATTGTACAGCTTGTTCCTCTGAAATATTGGAACATTAGTTGTCATATACATTACAGAACACTCTATTTGTTATTAAAGTCCTTTGCTCTCAACCTTTTCCCAGCTAGTGTAACAGCCCACGTCTTGCTTATATCTATTGGTTTTGCTACTGCTTATGATACTGTGCAATTCTTGGAGCCTCTCCTGAAGCCATTAGGTGCTAGATTAGAACATGCCTGAGGGAATACTCTGAACCTGGCTACAGCTATAGCCATGTAATTAATGTCATCCTTATAAAATAATTGCACTGGGATTAATTGACAAATTTTAAAACTCTCTTGCTCTTTAGATAAACTGCAGGACTGTTGCCATAAGCTCTTTCAGAATTTTCTAAAAAAATAAAAAAAATATGCAAATTGTTCAACCTGGTTTTTACTAACAAGAAATTTATTGTGTTTTGTATAGAACGAATATTTCTTTTAAGTTAGTTATGGGTGCAACACACACAAAAAATCAATATTTGAAAATAAGCTTTAAGACACACTAAGTGAAGCGCAATGTTTTCAACCAAGTAGACCACATTCAGGGAAAACCTTGGAAATTGTTTTGTATTCCTTAGCCTCTCTTTTCTAAGAAAAGTAAATGCTTTGCCATCCACAGAATACCAGGAAGCGTTGTCGGTTTTACAGCACCAATAATTCTATTTTTCACATCGCAAACTTGCTCTGTATCCATTTTTTAACTATATTTGTGTCTCTGATTCTGTATGCTTCTAGACATTACATATATATATATATACACACAAAAGCCATCCTGGCTTCTGGAGGAGCCCTCTGTATTGCTTCCAGAATGAGTCAGCTCAGTTTCAATTTAGTTTTTAAATTTAGGTCTGAATAGTCCTGTAGTGTGTAACTATGTTGTGACAAAGTTTCTTATTTCTACTTCTACAGTTACAGAACTTCTGGTTGAAAGATGGTGTTTTCGATGAAGTTTCCCCTGGGGAAATTCCCCACAGGAATGTGGGAACTGCTTGTTTTCTGGGACAACAAAGAACCAACTCTGAGAAACAGGAGTAGACAAGTTGTTCTACTCTTAATTCTTCTTTGGCTGGCTAGTTGGGCTTGTAGATAAAGAGGGAAAGGATGAAGTAATGGTTTTATCATGAGTTGTGTAGTCTTTTTAAAATTGAGAACACTTTTGGACTTCTCCCTGGTTTGTACTGTCACAAAAGTTTGCAAACTTATTTTTTAACATGTTTTCAATTTAATCCTCCAATTGGTATTAGCTGGGGTCATGGTATTACTGATGTGTGTGGTGATTTTTGTCCTTCTCTGATCTTAAACACATCCATCCGGATACAGAAGTTGCAAACATATTAAGAGGCAACAGGCCAATCTCAGAATCAGCCTTTGAGGAAATAATATTTTGGGTCCTTCATGGGATCAGAGAGCTGGGGAGGAAAACTCAATTTTAGCATGGGAAGAATATTTCATACTGTTGAAGCTGGACTCTAGTGAGCTAACTTTGTGTGGAAGAATGATTCCTGAAGACCTCTCAGACTGGGTATTTATATAGTCAACATCTTCATCCTGGGTAGAAGTAACCAAGGGAGTTGATATCAAAACCACCAAAGACTTTTTTGTTTTGAAACCTCATGCTAGCTTGCTCCAGGTGAAAGAAAGCAAAATACAAGCATCTGGTCTTGCGGGTGCAGTGTATTTTGGCGGCTGTTGATTTAGTTCGTGACTGCTCAAAGACACAATCTCTTCCACAGTGAAATTGCCTTTTAAAGTTTTTCTTGTTCTTCCTCTTGACTCTGAGTCAGAGGAGCATGGCTTATGACACTTTATGTATTTTTCATTAACTCCTCTGTTCATTGATCTTTATCTCCAGCTTTAATAGTCGTTTAAAGTTCCCTTTGTTTGCATTTCCACAAAAGCTTGACAAATTATTTCCCGCCCACCACCCCCTTCTTTCCTTCATAGCATTATCAACGTGGCCAAGTATCCATGACCAGTAACTCCTCTCAGAGCAAGGTGGTGGCAGTGAGCCCAAAGTCTACAGATATCAACTTTAGCTAGTTGGAGCATGCTGTAGCACATGTATTTTAGTTAGTGTAATAAACAGCAGCTTTTGCTTGTGAAGGTAGTCCTATGTATCACATCAATGATACTGAAAAACAACAACGAAAAATATCTGGAGACTTGCTTGGAACACTACCCCCCAGTGAAGTGCAGCTATCCTTTGTATTTCTGGAAAACTTGTATCCTTGAATTCTGGGTGCAATTGCATGGATAGTTTTCTTTGCCCATTAAGTGCACATTATTTCAGCTTTGCTGCTCCCATAACAATGCCACTTTACACAAATAGTACATGCACTGTACACATTATGACTTCCTAAACTTGCCACTTCCGCTTGATGTATGAAGTCTTGATCAAAACAAAATCTTTACCACATGTACATTGCAGTGGTCTCATTGCTATAATCTTCGGTCAGTATTGCATTACCTGAGCTCCAGTTCTACCAACTACTTGGAGAAACCCTTTTATTTAGCTTTTTTTTTTTTTTTTTGTCAGGTCATTTTCTTCACTTAATCAGACACACTGAACTTAGTCTGGCTCTTCCTGATCTTCATTTTTTTTGGTTGAAACTTTAAAATAGTCTATTGCTGTTTAAAAAGTTGAAGTGCAGTTTTTTCAATAAACAATTGAGTGTCTTACTGGAGCACTCTTTGCCAGATTCCATTAAAACAGTTAAAGGATTTGGAGCTATTTTGTATGTCATTCTCATCAGCGTTTTCCACTTGCAAATTCTGCTTCGTTGGAAATGGAGCATCCATGCGTTCTGCAACCTTGACCTTGCGAATGTCACTTTTACTGACATATGCGGTGTATATTACAATATGTGCTCTTCTGTGGCCTTTAGGGCTATGCCTACATTAATAAAATATGCTTTATGGACAAAGCTACCCTTCTAAAAGGGAGTGTAGCTTAACTATGTGGATGCAAGCCACACTGAGCCGCTTGTTCTTGGGTGTGCAGGGCAGGGTGTCTCCCATTTTGCTTACTAGTGCAGACATAGCTTGTGGTTGTTCCCTGAAAATGGGCACTCAAGCCACTCTTCATGTCATTTTAATTTGGTGGTAGATATAGTATCGTACATTGTGTTGCAAGTATTTTCTTTTGCTGTGTAATGTGTGATGTTACACAGGATGGTGTCTTTCCTACCATAAGTGGTCCCAGAATTTAATATTCCTTTCTGGGCTTACTCCCTACAGACCTTCACCAGAACAGCAAGTGAAAATAGTGTTCCAGACAAAGTTTTGATTTGCAAAGGGAAAGTAAGACTTCAAGGATTTCCGTAGCAAGTTTGCTGTTTCACACTAGTTTTATTTGAAAGGCAGTTGGAATTTGCTGCATGGCTATAGGAAGTCTTGAGATAACAGACATATGGAAAGAACGTATATGACTGTAGCAGGTGGGTCAAAAATGTTCCCTTTATTAATTCTGAAAATGGAAGTAGTCCCTCTAGAGGTAGAAACATGATTTAGGATTAATAGCACAAATTTCAGCTGGTTTCTTTTTGCAGTTGGTCAGACCATGTAATAAGTAGCTCATTTCTTTACATGCTAGTGTTTTTGAGGGTTTTATGCCAAGATCTTATTTCTGTAGCAGTGTACCTCCTTGGCTCAGTGAAATCATTGTAGATTAAGTTTACCTGTTAAGAAATGACTAATAATCTAAGGGAGCGCTCTCCCTCGAGTAAGGGAGAAAAGATGCTCTATGATGCAAAAAGCTATTATTGCCTTTGCTGTTTTGATACAGGAGCAGTCAAGCTATTACCTACTCCATAATTATTAATGCCCTTAAAATGGATTGTATCCTCCTTGATATCTTCCATTCTGAATTCAATAGAGACTTTAATGAAATTTTCATAATAAAACAACTTGCCAGAATGTTGAGAAAGCCAAAAATAAAGCTGGGAATGGAAGTCATCTAAATGTCCTTTTCTTTTTCTTTTATGATGATAGCACTTCAGGCTGGAAAATGTGCTAGAAGCTGATTACTAAAGATGTTACTAAGGATGGTGGAGGGAGGATGAGGGAAGTAAAGAGAACACAGTGTAAAGTGGTAAGAAACTGCTGCCTCTTCTCCTAGAGTCTGAGAAGTTTCCATTCAATATCTTGACAGTTATAAATGCTGTGCCGCCTTAAATGCTTTCAGAATGACTTATACAGAATATTTTATTGACTATTGGTATGTTTTTCACAATCCCTGGTTTTCATTCATTGCTGCAAGAGCATCTTCTGAGGCTGAATTGCTAATTAGTTAAAGCTATTATCACACCAAGGCAGCAAAAAAAAAAAACTTTCAGGTTCCGCAAGTCAGACATATAAGTACTTTTATTGCTTAACACATATTTGTTCATTTGAATTATCAATAGAAATGGCATAGGTTTTTTTTTTTCTTAAAAAAAAAGACATTTTTGACATATGAAAACTCACTGGAATTACCATGTGACAATGTATATTCAAGGAAAAAAATGCTCTTTTTTCTATAGCAGAATTTTTAAGAGACTGAGAAACACATAGCAATGGGCACTATATGTAGCCACTCAGCTTAGTCACCAATTGCGCTGCTCTGCACTCAGAACTTCATTGTTTGCTGGGGGCAGCGTGGCACAGTTCATCTCTCGGCATTCTCTGGGCATTTGCAGAATACCTCAATCTGTTAAGGCCTGGTCCCTGTGCTCACTGGGAGCTGAGGTCATGCACTACTTAAGTATGTGGGCTCTGATTGCAGGAGTAAATATAATTTGTAAAGCATGCACTGACAAGATAAATAGGTTGTGTTTTCTTAAGCATAATTAAGATGGAGAAAATGTGTATGTGTTACACTAGTCATCAAGAAGAAGAAGTGTCTGTTTTCCTAAGAAATTTTATTACAAGAGTGATGGACTGATTCTTAAGGGCAAAAGGACGATAGAAACTTTAGAAACTGAAAGAAGAAACAATATTATTTTGCTGAACTCTCTTGCATTAGCAGGAGTGTGGCAGGCCAGCAGGTATATAGATGTGCTTCAAGCTACGAATTGTTCTGTCTTTGTTTCCTGTGTAGGCTAGCCAGTGAAAATGAAGTGGTGTGGTGAGGAAGACTAATCCACTTTCTTTTTCTGGGTACCGAGGGAACCAGTACTGGGGCATGTGCTTGTGAATAGTCTGTCCCAGACTGGAAGTCTGACTTGTTTGGAAAGTCCATGTTTTCCTTGATGTTGGCCACCACTGTGATTCAGCAGCATGTAGAAATACTTTATCTTCACATCCAAGCTTCAAGGGGTAGAGAAAGTAAGTGGGCATACACCTTGCTTACGCAGATGGGTGACAACATCTTGGGGATGCCCGGTGTATGACCTGGAGAGCACTGCAAGAGGTCAGGAAGGAAGACAAAGCTGATTGAGAAGCTATGAGCTAGCAGTGAAACTGCTGTTTTGGAGGACTATGGAGCTTCAATCAATTCCTCTGCACTACAGCTATACTTTCAGAACCATTTGAGTATCTCAAACCTCACTGAGAAGTCTTATACAAGTACCTCTGTTTTAGGGCATCTGCAAGATCAAAATGCAGAGACCAAATGATGTGACCTGTTCCTTGTCTGTTATTGTACTATGATATCTGTCCTGGGGATTAGGAGTGAAGGTAAACTGGCCCATAGTAAACGTAGCATGTATATCTTCCATGCAGTGTTGAGTAGTATATATGTGTAAACAGCTTGACTACTAAACATAATATATTAGTCTTTAACATGTTTGTTAAAAAGGACTTAGGTACTTTGCTACATGGTATCTTAGCAGTATTGAACATTTCACGCTATGCTTTTTAGAAAAAAAAGCAAACAAACACTTGAATGTTACAGTTCAAGCTATTCTACAGAGTGTTCTCCTAGACATAAGCTTCACTGGCATCAGTTTATAACTGAAGACAGTTAGCAAAGAGTTACAATCCTTGCACAAATAGCATGATTTGGAAAATGAGATTCCAGCTGCTATTTACTTAGTCATTGAGTTAGAAGGGGTAAGAGTACAGTAGACGTATCTTAGGATTGAGTGATGGGAAGAAGCTGCAGTTTACTAATGGTTCTGAACTCGATAGTATAGATGGTATCCAGTCAGCTAAGTTTGGGTGAGAATCAGAAGTAGATCTTCATCTAAATGAACTATGAAATGCAAATCCTAGGAGTCTTATATAGCACCTTGTTTCAGTCATATAAAAAAATACATAGAGTATGTGTGGGCATGATTACATATTAGTGGACAGAATCACAGCTGATCCAAAAGATGGAGCTACACATCACTTTAAAAATTACTTTTCTGCTGTGAAAGGGGAAAAACTCTTTAGTTTCATACAAGATTGGTACAGCTGCAGACTAGAATAACTTGCTGTAATATTCTTTTATTGCATGGAGAGAAATATTACGATAAGAATCTTGCTTTCAGAAAAATTTTCCTTTTCAGAGTAATGATCCTTCAGTGCAAATGAAGACAGGAAAGGAAGGAGGTGTCATATAACCTGGCTTTAAAAAAAAAAAAACAAAACAAAAAAAAGGTGGAAGAGCTATGTTGCACCACGAACCTTTCAAAGTGAGATTGCTTAGGAGAAGATAATCTAATACAGCAGTGGAGAAAGAAGATTTGTGAGGTCAAGTGCTCAGCCAAGATCTATTCCAGTGCTGTGAGTCAGCTGGTAAGACAGAGCTACAATGAAAAAACCTGACTTCTAACTCTTGCTTTCTTTTTTGACTTCTAAGACTACTTATGTGCATAAGTGATTGCAGAAGCAGGCCTACTTTTTTTACTGGACAAGGATTATTAATAAGGAATATTTTCAGGATGAAGCATTCTGATATGAACCTCATTTGGCAGTTCTATTTTTGAGCATGCCAGAAAAGCACTTGGCAGATGGAGGAGAATGGGATAGAACTTCACTATTACAAATCTTTTTCTTCCTAGTGCCTGAAGAGAGGTCACTTTTTTTAATTGCCAAAAGACTTGCAGAGGAATGTTCCTGGACTGAGTTTAGGCATAAGGACAATGGCCACTGTATGCTTGCTCATGCATGTTCTGCTGTCTGGCAATAGGGTTATCCGCTTTAATCCTCTTCCATCCCCAAATTATTTTTATTCTTGGCAGCAGTAATCTGTGCAGATGTGCAAGGGAAGGCTGGATCTCTGACAGTCAGAATAGTGAGTATAGAGCAGTACAGACCATTAGGATAAGTTCTGCATGAACCAGAGTAGTTGTGCTTCTGTTATACTCTGAATCCTTGTACTTCAGATTTTGCCGATGTGTTGAAAAAGTTGCTGCAGTTTGTAAAACTTATGAAATGATGGATCTCTAGTAGCAGAGTGGACTGGGGTGTGGGAGGGTGATATTATGTGATGTAATGTGGCTCAAGATATCTGAAGTAATAAATGCCAATTACATATTTTGGTCTTTTAACTGAAATAGCAAATATTTCATTCTGCATAAGCAAAATAGGTAAAAGTGCAGACAAATGAATGTCTTGATCTTGCTTCCAGAAAATTCATTAAGTCAAAGCCTGTTTTGTTTTAAGAGAAGTGTATAAAATAAAAAACCTTGCCAGAAAAGCCCTGAACCAAATGAAACTCTCTTGAGGCGGCAGACTGACTAAAACTCAAGCAGAAATGAGGCCTTCATGACTATCATTCACTAACAAGTGAGTATCACTACAGATCTAGTGATCAGCATCACTTCCAGTATATTAAGACATGTTCAACATCTCCTCCAGTTCATGTTACAGCAAGCTTAGTGTTTTCTTCCTCGGTGAAAGCCACGTTTACACCCTTCATTTCCATAGCTGTAAATTATTTTAGCAGCACTGAGCCTGACAGAGAAGTAGGTTGGTCCAAGCAGTACGTGTTGTGTTATGAGTAACGGCAACTACAATGGTTACCCTGCATTAATCCAACTGCAGAGGACATGGAATATTATCAGACTTTAAAATTGCACACCTCCTTATTTTTTTTTAAACTTTCTTAAACAATAGTTGTCCAGTGGAAACACACTTCCTGTTAACAGTTACAGCCTATTAACATGTGATATGAGTATCCTGCTGTCAGCTGCAGAGTGTGGTAACTATTTTAAACCATTTCCAGTAACGTAATCCAAATTATATGGGTGTTGGAGTCTGGTCTTATGTTTCTTTGCAGCACATACAATTGAAAACAGCAAAGCTGACATTGAATACGCTCTCTTCTGTATTTGATCGTTCAGCGAAAGCTTAAATTATGTGTCTTTGAAATTACTCTTCAGATGCCATTCAGAGAACATTAAGAATAAATTAAACAACATGAGACTGAAGATCTGTGGCTTTGACTTTCAGCAGAGTCAGCCTTTAAAGTCAAAATCTGTTTTCTGAATCTTTCTGTACAGTGGGGTAGCTGGGAATTTCAGTAAGTCCAAGAGGGCTTGAGGAGCAGGGCCTTATCAGGCATCTACTTTCATCTGTTTGTCACTTTGTTCTGTGATACAGAAAGCTGATTGGTGTTTAAGCTCTCTGTAGACTGCAAAATATTGCTCTTTCTGCTATCTGCAAGGACTTCAATAAGAAGAAAACACCGGTCTTTAGAATGATTCCTTGGAAAATAGCATTTGCAGAGTGTGGAAGGATGACACATTAATTTGAGGAAACGCTTCACTTCCACTTATCTATATAATCGATTGACTCTGCTGTCATTAGCATTGCAGTGTGTGGCAAGGAGGGGGGAATTTTCAGTTTCTCCTTGCGGTCATAGTCTTTATAGTCTTGTATCTAAGAATTTTTCCATTCTGGACAACCATTCCAGCACGAGTGCTGTGGAAGTTGTTGTGCAGCACTGTGTGGGCTGTGTCCCAGGGTTGCGCTGATACTTGTGAGTGTTGTGAACCCACCCGGGAGAGTGTGCCAGTCCCCAGGCTTCCTGCAGAGAAGGGATTTTTTTCCTCACTTGTTATGACACAGTGAATTAGTTTGGGATGTCACAACAGGGAGCAGGTCAACTCAGTTTTTGCAGCCTGAATGATCTCAGCTGAAAAGTCATCTGGGCTTTCTGGTCAGTGTTTTGGAAGTCAAACCACGAATTTCTGTGTATTAGCGGAGGCTGCAGCACAATGTGCTGTTGGTGCTTGTGTTTTAACAAGTTCTTCAGAACTTCAGGCTGCTGGTTGCATACTTGAAAGTACCAAGAAAAAAATTCCTTTCCTAGGGACCTAGAACTGATGTATAAATTGCAACAGCAATTAGGTTGGTTTAGCTCATGGCTTTGGCAGTATTGGTCCAGGCTTCAGACAAAGTATGGGGATGCAAAAAGGTGGTTTAGAACAGCAGTGGGTTTACTGCTGCTCTGCTGTGCCAAGCATAGGCTGTATACCTGACCCTCGAATGCTTTATGAGAAACCAGGAAAAGCATTTGGAGGGCTGGTGGCTGTTCCCACTTACTGAGATTATGTCTTCTGGCCAGGGTTTTTGGAAGTGCTCTAGTTAGTCCAGAAAAAATAAGAGGAAGCAGTTTAACAAGTTAGGCATACAGTCCCTGCTACAGAAAAGTTAGTAGGATCTGCTGTGAAGTATGCCACGACAGATCAGCTCTTGCTGCAAACTGCTCTGATCCACATGCTCATACTTTGAAATTATGTGGAGAGTATGAGCAGCAGTATGCCAGAGGTTTTGGAGACAGTATTTTTCTCAAGAAAAGTGGGACACTTATTTAAATAACAGTTCTAACAATTATTCTGTTAAAGATGCTTGGGGATGGTTTAGTATTATGATGTATCTCACCTATGGTGTTAAAGCGACTGGAAATGCTTTCTTAAACCCTAACTTCTTCACTCTACAGTTTAGACATATTGAGGAAAGATAGGCATACGCTACGCGCTTCTAGGACTTCCAAGTTGAGAGCATGGAAAGGTTACCAGGAAAAAGGTGGCCTGATATGAGATTCTGTTTGACTTGTGGTATCCTATAATGCTATTCTGAATTTGTGCTGCACTTATTTTTTCTGGCATTTTAAACTTGTATATCTCATTGAATCTGTAACAAACACATAAGAATTTTTCATTCAAGGTATACTGGGGAGTCCTTCTTTAAAGGAAACAATAAGCTTGAAATTATATCCATACCCAAAATGCAGATGCATGCCTCTGGATCATTGAAATGGGAGAAAAAACCTGAAAATAACCTCAACAGCAGTATCTGAGATGCTTGGAAGATTAGAGAAAGGGATTTTCAGTCAGATATGACTAAAGGATGTGTGAAAATGCTAGCAGGGCAGCTATTTCAGATGTTATTCTGAGCTCAGAAAGCAAGATTTTGTTTGTACCAATAAATAGGATTGCACCAAATATATTCAATTTCATTGCAGTTTTTATCTCTTATCTGAAATAACCTTCTATGCCTATATTTTTTTCTATTTCCTCAGATCAGAAAAGATAGCAAAATGCTTCTGAAAGCATATTGTGTAATTATAAAAGCAGCTGTGGAAGAGCTGTTCTATGTGTTACTGCTGGTTTTCTGTGTATGAATAACTTATACAAAAACTCAGAACAAACAAAAAGTTTATACGAAGAGAAAGATGATTGAAAACTGGAGTCTGATACTGCTTTTGCAAATGATAAGTTATACATATACATGTGTGAATTGAAATTCTCTGAATATACTAAGAGGTCTTTTTAAGACTGTGAGTGGATAAGGTAAATGTGGAAGAAAAATCTTGGAAGCAGAATTACCTTGCCACCTCCCCCCAGTTCTATCATTACAAACCCAAAATCTTTTAATACCATAATCTTTTTGTTTTGGAATTTTCCTTTGGCTGATTAGTTCATGGATGACACTTCTATATCAGTACACGTGATTTAGGATATTTGTCCTATAAATATAATAGTAGCTAGTGGTTGAAAAGAGCACCGAGTACAAAAATGTACTACTGATACAGTTTTACAAAAGAGAACAAATCTAAAGGAATACTCCAGAAGCAGGGAAATACATTAACAATAATTGGTAAAAAGGTATTGTTTGTTATACTTCAGAGAAATGACAGTAAGATGTAGGCTTTCTTAATGAAAGACAGGTTTTGTCTAGCTTGTTGGTTTAATACATAATTCAAGAGCCTAGTGCACAGTTGGATTAATGGTACCTTTGGGGGGACCCCTAGAAATTAATTCTTTTAAGCCTATGTTCATAAAAGCACCTTTAACCTGTAAGAGCAGTTCTATTACACCAAAGAAATTATGTAACTTAGAGTAATGGATCTTTGTACTGCTTACAGTAACTTGTTTCCACAGTGAGTCCACGCTTGCAGTATTTGAATCTAGTATATTTGCCAAGACCTACGGACAAAATGTGTTGTTAGTGTGTGAAACTAACTAATGTGAGATGTGACTGAGGTAAAGACTGTCAGGCTTCAAAAAAAAATTAGACATGAGGCAGGTAATGTCTGCAGCTAAACCAGCCAAAGGAACAGATTCTGATTTTTCAGCTGCATTAAACTTATGTGTATCACTTAAGGATGTTGTGAGTAAGTGCACCAACTCTTTGCTTCCTAACTCTTGCTTCTTCCCATCAGCAAAGCCTAGCACCAGCCAAGGTTCATGTCTGTACCAGTTTTCTTGATTCCATCTGCACTTGATATTGGAATACCTTAGGTATCATGGGACCTAATAGAAGTACTCCAGCTTCTACTGGTGCTCATTGTCTCCATGTCCTTGAGGGGATTGCTCTGAGCTATAGTAGGCTACAGAAATGCCCAAACTGATGCTATTTGTACAAGTGGTTAATTCAACTCCTTGTTACTCTGAGTTTAGCTGTGGTAAAGTTATACTTGATTCTTTTGTAGCATAAATTGAGTAATCTTCCAAAATACCAAAGGTTTCTACTTAAAAGTCTGATTTTGGTCCAGTACCGTTTGATTTCTTGAAAATTAGAAGAAAGTATTTCTTCAGTGTTCTTATCCACTCCCTAATGAACACATCGAGACACATGGATCACCTACTTTTCTTTTGGCAAGGATGATATGAAAAGGCATATTTCTGCTTAGTTGTAATGAAGTCCTGGTTGGCCTTTCAGTAGCCGTTGCAACCTGCCTTTCTTCCTAGCAAATAAGGAGAAGGAAAGGATTCCTTCTGCATACAGACCTTAACTCAGATGACAGCCTCTGTTGTGTCCAGTTTAGATTAATGTAACACACATGCTGTGCTCTGGACTAAACCTTTTAAATCAACCTTGATTTGATGAAAAATGACTGCGATACCTGTGGTGCCTGGGACTTTCCTGGATATAATTCAAGATGCTGCATTACACCTATGGATCCATAAATGGCCCTGGAACTTTTTCAGTTGGCAAAAAAAAAATTTGGCTTTTCTTATTAGCAATATAAAGAAGTAGAAGCCCGTAAGCTGGATCAACCTTTGTTTAATAGTGAGAGATGCTGTTAGCCCCTCTTTTGTGGGGGTAATCAGTTTTGGGGGAAGCGGGGGAGAAACAGTAGGGAGAAGACGATGATGATATGCTGTTTTGTGATGAATTAGTGCTGTTTATCTCCTGACTTTGCTGCATGCTCTTGGGTTTGTATGTTTAAATAAAAAATATTACCTTAAATGTACAGCTCTGCTTCAAAGAGCACATTAGTGCCAGTCTCTACCCCTTCCATATCTCTTCTGCTGCACCTCCATGTGGGGATTTGAAAGAAAATGGCATACCTGGAAACTGGCAGCCCCCAAATATGCTAACAGAGTTCCTTTCCCTCTTTTTCGGTCTTAAATTTAGATGCTTCTTTGCAGATTTTAGGCTTGTCTAAATTCTTTGGTGTGGTTATGAGTTACAGCAGAGAAATAATATTTATAGTCTTGTTCATGCTACAAGTCTAATGTGTCTGTAACTTTGTAGGATTATGGATAGGATGTGAACCCTTACAGAAACCTCACCAGCAGTGGATGATGTAGTTAGTGTGTTTAAACTAGTTGGGAAGAGTCAGGTGCAGTGGTTTTTATATGGAAGCTAATGATTGTACTGCTCTAAAGTTACCGGCTACAGGTTAATTACTGCAAGTGAAGATTTGTCTGACTTCCAGGCATTTTTTTTAAATTAACAAAGGTGGTGTCTTGTAGCGCATGAGTGCCACTGTTGCTCTACAGGTGGATATTGCACTCTCCTCCTGTTCCTCCTGTTTCACCAGCAGTCATTTTCCTTGTTTAGTCAACATACAGTCTTTCATGTGGAAGAAAAGCACATTGATTTTGGTAATTCTAGTAAAATCACTTGACAGAGGCTGGTGAATTATTAACATAGAGTTGTTATCTTAAGCATCATGTGGTTGATGAATGGATTTAATAGTAATATATTAGTTGGCAGAAATGGACCACTTGCTTTTGCAAAGGCCACAGAAGCTATTGTTGGTGAGCAGTGGGTATGGACTGAGGGGAAAGGAGAAGAAACTACTAGTGCTCCAAAATATCTTCCTCCCTCGCTTTTCCCCAAAAGAAACATCTGAGAGGAAACTGCATGTAGAAATTCAAGTACAGGTCTCAAGTAAAATTATCTGAAATGGCTAAATATAAAATATTTGGATTTTCTAAACATATTCCATGTTCCATATTAAAAACTCAGTGGCCCTACAGAAAGAAATTAACTGCATTTGTGTTGATGGTGATATTTCTTTCCTGTAAGTTTTCCCCACATACTACTTCTTCATATGTGTTTTATGCAGAATACTCTTCTCATGTATGTGCACTATAAATGCTTGTTTGACAAGTTGCAATTAATGCACTGGAACTTAAGGGACCCTTCAGCTAAGGTGAGTGCACAAACTTTTTCTGCTGCAGGTTTTTCTCTAAGCCTCTGCTGCCAGTCTGTTGAGCACTTCCATCACCAGTTCTGACCAAGAAGACGTTATCTTTTTAAAGAGCAGATAGTAGAGCAGACACTTCGTTGCTCCTGTATTCAGGTTTACTTATCTTACCAATTTCAAGTGTGTGTTCAGGAAGCTTACTCATCCAATATTTCTCTTGCTGCCTTTGCAGGTAAGTGACTTTCCAGCCACTCACTCAGCGTTACACCCTGAAGAATCCATCACAGTTGCAGCAACCCTGGGTTATGCCCTGTCATACCTGCAGAAAATTTGTAGCAGGGTTTGTAGCAGTTGAATACAAAATAAATACTCTTTTATATATTTTTCTCTTGTCCTTCTCTAGAAAAAATTCACCTTATTCAACCATTGTCTGTACCTTATGGGCTTTTTTTCAGCTATTTGACTCTTAAAATCATACAGCTTCCTTGGATTCATTGTGATTTTTAAAATAATGGCAAGATTTGCATGTGCATCTGAATTTTTCTCCCTCAGAAATAATACTATGAGAACTGCGACCTTCATATAAACCTTGCTTGCTGCCTGTATGTGTTTTCCAGAAGCGCCTGCTGTTGCTCTGGCCTTGCAGTGGATGCTAAATAGTTAAAGGGATGTACCGTTCGAACTGTATGATTTTGCAGTACTTGTCTAATCCATATTTAACAGGAATTTAACGTGTCCTGCATAGGTTGACAGGACTCATCTCATATATTGTTATTACCTTGAGGCAGTAACCTTGAGGGAGGAGGAGAAGCTTGATAGGGCTTTATTTGCTTCTGATTCTTACTATGAAAATGTTAGCTCTTCCTTGTAGGTGTTAGATCCACCGCTTAACGGAGCGGGCCCTGATATAGTGTCTGTGGAGGTCTCAAAGTATTTCAGTCATATTGTCCCATGACAAGAGGCTCAGCACAGGGAATAATTTAAACCTAAAGAGAAATTTGAGGCAGATCAGCAAAACTAGCCTCCTTAAAGCAGAGAAGGGCAACAGAAAGCAGAGGAGGAAGGAAGGTTCTTCTGCATGGGCAGCTGCTTTTCTCTTCCTTCCCCTATCCCAAGTCTCTAACTCCTCCACAAATTATTTGTGATGAGCAAACATAAATTCTTTGTAATGAGGGTTTGTGTGAGAACACAAATGCACATTCATATTAGCTTTGTAAAATATACTCAAGCTGTCCCAGTGCTCCTATGTATTCTCTAATTTTAAGAGAGACTTTGGGCAGGACACCAAAATGAATGAACGTTCACTTATAGTGCAGTCTAGCAGCAGATGGTCTGAAACAGCCCATGGACTCACTATCTCTTCTGAAGTCCAGAATGATACTAACCCGTAGAAGTGAAGCTAATGAGATGAGCCATTTGGTTTACGACAAGCAGGCAAAGAAACTTATTTTCGATTAGCCTGGCAATGTAGGAGACTAAGGTTAAAGTATTTAGGGATTTAACACCATTTGGGTTTTAGTGGTGTTCAAAGTGTCATTGTTTTTTACCACAAAAACAATTAGAACTGTGTGGGTTTAGGCTGCATTTGGTAGGCAAGGATTATGGAACCTGTTGCAGTAAAAGCACTGAGGCCAGCTAAGCTGGTTTAAGTCCATATGCTGGTACATTACATGGTGGTTTATCCATTGTCTTCTATGACTGGCAAAATGAAGCTTTCAGATGTTTTTCACTTATATTGAATATTTACTTCTAGGAAAAGATGGAATTTATTCCAAGAATTACTCTATTTCCTGTTATAAAACCATATATGTGTAACTTAAACTGCATGAAAATATATGTATTTGAGTGAGTGTTTTCATATTTTGTTGCGTGGTTCTTCATGAAAACTGGACGAAATGAGTTGAACGAATGTTATGCGGGCTTCTATATGTGGTGTTCCTGAAACATAATTGTCAGAAAAAGGCTATTATTCATTGCTTTTGCCTTCACAGTGTATTGGAGAAGACATCAGTCTAAGAACTGATATGAAAACGTATATAGCATAACGTGCCAGCCTGTACATAGCTGTAAAATTATTTGGAAATCCTCTGCAGCTTTTCTTGATGGTCCATGCACCTGTGTTCTTCTGAAACTTCTCTTTTCTGGTTTCCTATTTTTTTGTGGACAGCGATGCTTGTCCTCTGGCACTGCACAAAGCTTGGCTGGCCTGATGTAATACTGCATGGTTGCTCTCTGAAGCAAAAGCCGCAGGAGGAGGTTCCTCTGCCCCACTCGCAGGACTGTCCTGCTCTTGCATACATGGCCAGGGGCCCATAACCCTCAGACAGGTTCTAACTTCTTTGTTCTCCTACCCTACCCCCAATCTTAATTACATGACCTGCCTTTGAACCTCTTCCTCAACCCACCTTCCCCTGACGTTTTAGGGACTGTTAATCAGCATTGGAAAGTGTATGGAGGTGTCCAGGATTGTTTGATACTTGCATTTGCATGTTTATTGGTAACTTACTCTTATTAAAAAAGTCTTATACACTTTATACCTATGCTTTTAGAAATATAATTTCTATCTTCATACCTGTGTACATATGCGCATATGACACTGTATATGCATTTATTTAGCATAGGTAGGTTTATATATATTTACTTATATGTACAGATGAGGGTTTCTTTATGTATAAGCACTTCCTGGTCCCAAAGGAAAATGCATGGTATATTTTGAGTTCACATGGATATGTTGTTAAAAAATGTCAAGGAAACAATTGCAGAGCAGCATGAGAACACATGGTGTGGAGGTGTGGGACTTCCCCTAGAAGTTAGGCCTGGGACACCGGTCACTTCCTGGCTTGGGAGACGGTTGCCTCAGTGCTGCTGCTTGTGGCAGGGAAGCTGTGTGTGCTGCACTATTCACTCTTGAGTTAAATACCTACTCTGAGGACTTGCAGGGCACGTGTGGTGTAGAGCTTACACACACACCCCTCATCCCAAACAAAACTGTTGTGTTTTCCTCCTGAATATAAATATGTAATAATAAAATATCTGGGTAATTTGGAGGAAAAACTAAGAAGCTTTCTGTTTTGTGTACATCTGTATACTACAGGTCTTGACTTTTTGATGTGTTTCACATCCCTCAGCACGTGATGCTCTGTTGTGCAAAAATCCCACTGAACTGTTGACCAGTGCAGAAGTCCTACAGGCTGAGATCTTGCTACAATGATCAGTTGCATAATATCTTAATACATCAGATATAAGTCAAAAAAATTAACCTTACCCATATATTTAATACAAGTATGAAGGTTTCTTTTTGACTATGCTGTCATTGTGACTTAAAAACCTTGAAACATCCGTTTGTGGAGGGGTGTGGCAAGGCACCAGCTGACAAGGGACTAATTTAGCTGGGAGTTAAAATACCCCAAGTTCACTAAGAACCTACAGAGACATGTGCAGGTCAAGAGTGGGATTTTTCACCCACCACTGCCCCTTATTGATACTGTGCCAAGTGCTTTTTGTAAACCTCTGGAAGAAATGGAGAGCAATACAGGTTACCTTTCCAGTGCTTGTCTCTTGTTCCGAGGCCAGTATCGCTACAGGTCACAGACTTTTTTGTGTCCTGGAGACTGCTGTTTCCAGCATTGAACATCTCCACTTCAATTTCCATACAAAACACTTTTCCTGCAGTCCCTTTTCAGGACTAACTAGTCCCACAAACTCGTTAAAGCTATCCAAAGCATTTTCCTGAAGTTAGGCAAGTTTATGTGGGGAAAACAAAATAGCACTCCTCATGCTTGCTAAAGTTAGCTTTATCATTCTTTCATCAGAAGAGCTTAAACAAATCACTTTCAGCCCAGACTAATAAGCTATTTTCGACTGCAGGAGTCAAACTACCTTGCTACCTGTTACGGTGTGTAGACTTACTAATGACTAATTCTGCCTGGTGCAGCTTACTGGGATGCAAGGTGAAGACACAGTTTTGTGGCTTTTTTTACCTAAGAAGGGGTTAATTCTTGTAATCCCATGTGTGTTTTCAGTATCAGTGAATAATGAGACTGGAGGGAAAGTAATGAGAGGGAGAGTATTTTATCCTAGATATTTTTACATATCTGAAGCACAAGCTCTCCAAATTGGGAGATGCACAGAAGATGGAGGTCCCTCAGTGATAATTAGGACCAGATTAAGAATGTTTCTGGGTTTAGTGATGTGTTTGCCAGCTAATGCCTAATTTTACAGCATTTTTGTCTGTAGTATTTTCAGTGTACATTATGGATAAACTATACTCTTCATGCCCTAGAAACACGACATTGTTTGGAGAACTATTTTTCATGCACTTAGAATTCTGAGATCTCATCTATGACAGCTGATTGGAAAAGAAAGAGAGATGATGTTAGTCTGAAGAAAGTCCCTAAAGACTCAAAAGTAAGCTGGAAAGTCAGTAAAACTCTTTAAATAGTAATAAAATATTTCTGTGTAAAGAATACCACATAGTGTTGCTGTGTGATAGGAGTTGAGTTACTAAATGGGTACTAATGTATCTCTTTCTTGAAACAGTAAGGCTTATGCATACAACTGACAGAAAGCCACTATAGAGTCTATCTTCTAAATCAGAGAAAATCAACATTTAGATGGTGGTTTGTCACTTGTGCATGTGAAGAAATGTTTGTTTGCACTAGTGTGCACTCACTTATAATGGCTCAATTGACTGCATTTGCAATGCTGGGGCCTGAGGCTGATCTTCTGTCAGATTGTCCCCAACTTTTTATGATAGTGCAAGCCTCTTTCAGCTTCAAAATGCTTCAATCTTCTTTTCCACATAAGCTTTGTGCTCCTAAGATAATGTATATGAAACTATAAACAAGTCCCTTGTGACTTGAGCTCTAACGTTGTGATGGGATTAGATGAACTTTGCACAATTCTGATTCTCATTATGAATCCTGTCGGAAAGCTGGATTCATGTAGTGCCATTTCCTATCCTCATTACCGGTTTTGTCACAAGAATGAAATTTTTCATCTGTCATACGGGCTGGAAAAGACAGCAGCCTGCAACTGTATTACGACAACCTTTCTAGTACTGTGCAGTTTGACAGGCTGTGCTTTTCTGCTTAGTTCTCTTTAATGGTTTCTCAACCTGTGTGAGAGAGAGAAGGGGTGGATATCCATCTCAAGCTATAATACATGATTAATAGTGTTGCCTGTATTCAGAGGACTGCAACTTTCCAAACTGAGTTGGCTGCAAAAAGAAGGGCAAATATTAGACGCATTGCTACTGCTAACTGGGCCCCTTTCTCATTTGCCTATGGTCCAAGAATCAAGATGAGGCTGAAAATACCAAAGTATCTAATTCATACCTGTGTTTCCACAAATTCACAATTGCTTTGGCTTGCTAATATTACATGTCCCAAGTGACAGAGTTCCTCTGTAAAACAGATATGACTGTCAGTATTTTACAATATTTAGCCTAAAATTTCCTACTCTTAATTTCTTCTCATTATCATAGTTTGTCCTGCAAATTACCCTGTTTTATCAAATTCCTAGCCTTCTTTTCTGTTTATGTCAGTGAACCAAAGAATTATAGCTGTTCTTTAATTATTCCTCACACACTCTATAATGAAAATTTCAACGAAGGATTTTTAAATAGATATCCTTCATTTTGATTTCTCATATTTGTAATATCTCCTGACCCTATCTATTTAGCAGAGAAAAGAATTCATGGTTCTGTGTCTGTATCCTCCCTGTGGTGACATTCTGATCAAACTACCTGCATGATGGAGAAGTGTGATAGTACTGCTTCTAAAGGCTCACTAGCAGAAAGATGCTAGGATGATGCATACTGAAATTGATAAACATTTGCCTGAGAGCGCGAACTGCTCAAGTGCAGATGCCTAAAGACCTCGGTTGTAACCATAAGTGTTAATACACAGCAGTGTTTTTGTAGGAAGAGGGCAGGGACCACAATGTATGCCTCTCTTGGAGACAGTATTTTTGGGAGAACTTTCTTGTGATGCACCCTTGTAAATAATAATATCTGTCTTTTTATTGCCACTTTTTCCCTTCAGAAATGTATGGACCGACTACTAAACTGCTCATCCCATCCACAATCCACTGTAAGAATGTTCGACATCATACCTGGCCTTATGCGAAGGTCATCAGGCTTCATAAGTTTTGTTGTTTGTCAAGCAAATATGTGTAAATAATTTTTAGTGAACACAGTGGGTTCTTGTAAATAAACTCAGTCTTCTTGTATTTAAAGGTAGCAGGTGCACCTGCTTGTTGAATAAATATGTCTAACAGCAACTCTACTGCAAATGTGAAAATATGGGAAAATCTCCATCGTGCTAAAACCTTTCCTGTGACGGCCTTTACAGAAACAAAGGGGTTATGAAACGTGTCTCTCACTGCTCCTGGCTGTTATGGAAGTGTACATTTAGATGAAGACATCTGGAACATAAAGTTCAACTAAATCAGTGGAGAATCTATCTCAAATGCAATCTATTTCAATGTGACCTCACATCAGTGAGCCCTTGAACTTTGCCTGCTGGCAAGCAAGATCCCACTCGAGCTGTTTCTTAGTCTTTCACAGAGCTGTGTATCGTACCCCAATAGTGAGATTTTTTTATTATTATTATTTTCATGTTAATGGAATGCAAGCTTCTTTTCTTAGCTACCCTCAAGGCTTGCAGCATCACTTAGTATGTCTTTGTCCTTCCTCTTCCTGCACAGGAAAATCTAGCCAATTCAAATTTTTTCAATACCTGTCTTAATTCAGTAAATCATATTAAAGTAAATGCAGGGATGTAATACCAACAAAAGGAACATCAGTTAATAATCACCCCAGCTTTAAAACTAATTGACTTATGCCACCTAGGTTTAAAAAAGAACAAGCAAGGCTCTACTACCCCTGTAATATGTATTATTTACTCTTTAGTGTGTCCTATTTAAACCATAAAGCTGAGACAGAGCAATGTGCTTAAAACAAGTAATCTTTCTGATTCATTTTGTTAGTGTATAACATCATCTAAAAGCCCTTTTGTTTGTTTACTTCAAAGACGCCATGTATCAAACGTAGTAAAAGCTGAGTCCGTGAAGTCAATGAGTTTATACCAGGAATGGCTTTTGGCCTGTTTTGGTTGTAGGTACTGTTGAGCTATTAACCTTGTATTTTGTGTGATTGTGCAGTAAATGAAAGGGTCTCTTGAAGAATACTAATCCCTGCTGTGGAGCAGCTAAAATGACAAAGCAGTTGTAAATTTATGCTTAAAATTAAAGAAGATGTAGTTGTGTAGCAGGCTGGGGGAAAGTAGAGAAGGGGAGTGGTTAGAAACAGCTTCTCCAAATGACTCAAGGTGCTTGTAGAAAGAACTGCTTTTTAGTGTCTCTTCTGTAACAAAATAAATGCTAATTGCAGTGTGTAGTCTTCATCTGCATCTGACATACTACATGTTGCATTTCAGACATGTCTTTTTCTGAGCATCTTTGTCAGTCTGTAAAGTTACTGTGGAGTATTAGGAGGCACTTACAACAGCCTCCTTACCCATCTCCCGTTAGGGAACACATCTGTACGGAGCAGTAAGAGAAACACCATACCAAAACAGAAAGGTAAAATCAAGCCAACACAGCAGAAACAAGTTAGGTGGCAAAAGAAGAGGGAGGTTTGTCTTCCAAGGAAGGCAAGTAGTACTATTAAATTTTATTTACAGTTTATAGGGAATTTTAATTTTATTTATAGTTTATAGGGAAGACGTGTATTACTAAGAACTCACTGATCCATCAGGGGAAAATGTTGAAGTACTTACTGTGTACGTTACTGGCCTACTATTTTTAGCCCTGCTTTCTCTAGCTTCCTAAAACGGTTTCTCTCCTTTATCCTATTGCAGATTTTATGATGGAGAGAGCCCCCAGGTAAGAAGAGCACTGATCTTCTTTGCAGCCTTGGATTTTCTGGGAGGAGGAGTTTGGAGTGGGGAGTGCATCATTTTCCTTTTATCTTTTTTCTTTTTCCTTCTTGTCCAACTCCAGTTTTGTTGTGAGACTGTGCTTTGAAACAGTAGTGCAGACTCAGATTTCCCTAGGTTGTAAAACAAAGTACAAAACCCCCAACAACACAGCAATCAAACCTAATTTCTAATCAGCTCTGACTAGTGTGTGACTGACGAAATATCAGCACTCTGTGCTGCTAGTCAGGCATGTTCTTGCAGTCAGCTCCAGAGAATCAGAATATACTGTGAAACTTTGTGCTTTTAAATCCATCCATGAAACTCTGTGGCTTGCTTTGAGAATGCTGAGGAGCACAGTTATGTATTCAAATGTATTCCTGGTAAGTGGGCATGGTACTTAATTGAAAATCAGTTATAGAGAAGAATAATGTGGGTAAATGTCTATGCAGATTGAAAGCTTTTTTTAAGCTGTTGTGATTGGCCCTCGGAATTAATGTTACTGCAATTTAAGGGTTCAGCGATTTTTTTTTTTTTTTTTTTGAAGTTCTGC
>Ga0065711_1002212_pt1 | contig 74464 bp, 37 predicted proteins | sample Hoacrofraction12_FD_59098 | JGI IMG/M metagenome (GOLD analysis project Ga0065711, IMG submission 59098) | Hoatzin crop microbial communities from Cojedes, Venezuela - Epithelial fraction 12 v2 (version 2) | ecosystem: Host-associated > Birds > Digestive system > Esophagus > Crop | place... | reverse complement strand
TTCCTTTCCTTTCCTTTCCTTTCCTTTCCTTTCCTTTCCTTTCCTTTCCTTTCCTTTCCTTTCCTTTCCTTTCCTTTCCTTTTTTATTTTTTTCTTTTCCCCAAACTGGAGATGTTTGCATTATTTAAATGAACTCAGACAGCCCAAGCCAGTCCTTTGACAACCTAAGCCCTTCGGTAGTCGGTTCTGACTGGCACACAGCCACTCACTCCTGCACTTGCCTGTAATGAAATCCATTCAAACACATCAGCTCCCTGAGAATGATGTGCCTCAATCTAAGACTACTGTGAAGGAACCTACAGAACAGGCAGCTACAAAGAGAGGACTATTTATATGCATCATTGTATTTGCATTGTAAAAGGCTTTCCCAACACACAATGGGATCCAAGTTGTCTGCGATAAGTTTCAGGCTGGCTACTGAAGTGCACTGTACATTTTGTAAATCTATTTGTATGTAGATATATACGTATATACCGTTAGAAGGATATTAGCTCAGCAACTTCAGAGTCAGATCAGGCTATAAGAGGAAGTCAGTGTGTTTATACAGACACTTAGTGTGTTAAATGGCTTGTTTTTTGGAAATAAAAGCTTAATTTCATTATCATAATGATGATAACATACAGCTTTGAATGGTATTAGTTCCTGTTTACATTACTCATGGTGTTGGTCTATGCTGCATTTGCCATCTAGACATAATTACTATTTTATTATTATTTTTTTCACAGTTAAGTGGAGCATTTTAGCACAGCTGAATTGCTGCAAGCCTTGGTGGAACAAATCTATTAGTGGTATGGCTTGAAACAATACACAAAAGAGCCCTGTGTGTGGTCTGCTCTACATGCTTTTCACTTCCTTATGTTAAACAATAAATCTCTGAGTCAGCTAGAACTCAGAGACTAACATCCAACGAGAGCCGCATTTTATCTTTTATTCATTGGCAGGAACATAGCTGTAGGAGGTATTCAAATCACACTTTTATTTAAACAAACACAGCTGGATCACAGCCTCTTAATATAGCAATTCTCTAATGAAAAATAACAACATAGTATTTATCTCTTTTCTTTTGTGCAGCTCTCAATTTGCTAAAATTAGGCAGACTTCAATCCCATACAAAATTGGCATGTTTTCATGACCAGAGCTCATAGCAACTAACTGCAAAATTATAATGGGAATGTAATTATAGTAGGGCATGTGAAATACACATCCTTTTGCTGCTGTAAGCTATATGGGGTTATACAATTATGCTGTAATAACATCATTTATCTTAAAGAAGTCAGACAGCTGATTTCATTTATTTGAGTTCTCCAGTTATGCGCTGTGTCAGGTTAACATTAATGTATTGCACAAAGTAATACGGTGCAAGAATTCAGGGCTTCCCCCAGATGCATTGTTCCCTTGCTTGCACAAGTTTATTTTCTTTGTCTATGTGAACGTTTCGAGGCAACCAACTTGAGTTTCTGGCTCTTTGAGAGTCTTGCAAAACAGGTTTTTCTATCTTTGTGGCTTCGCTGCTGGTTGCTTTCTGTGGTCCTGATTTGGGGCCAACAATTTGTAATCAGCTGCAAAAGGATGTTACTAACTAACATAGCTGAGTCACCTGGCCACATGCTGAGTGAGAGCTTGAAAATAATCACCTTGCTGTGTACGTGAGGTAATAATTACTATTGGTCAAGTTCTGCACTGATCCTAGGCAAAACAATCTCATTGAAATCAACAGGACTCTTGCAATTCAGTCCAAACTTTTATCTGCTCAGGATTAAGCAAAGTACCGAGAATACCATATTTCTGTGAGAGGCAGTATTTAGTGATCATTTTAAACACTATTCCAGCCAGTTATAATGCACTGGTAGTAGTGGCTTGGAGAGAGCTGCTTTGCAGAAATGAAACAGGGACGTGTGACACTAGAAAGATAATAATAAATGATCAGGGAGGGCTGCGAGGTGCTGTATTCCCACTTGGACATCCTGGGAAGCTGTGTGACTCCCAGCACAGAAATGATGTGTGGGGTAGGGAGATTGTCATCTGAGAAAAGCTGCCTCTTTGGGAGAGAGACTTTGATCGGGTATCAGGTATTGCTGTTAATTATGATAAGTAACTATAGTAAGTATTATTGCTGTTCAATTGGACACTGCAGGCACAAGCCACAATGAAGTTTACATGTCTGGAAGCATTTTACCAAGCACATTTATTCCTTTCAAGTCCCATTTCGTAGCTTGGGATCACAACACAATCCTATCACTATGTTTCCCTTTGCCTCTTCCTCATCAAGCATTTTTATTAAATGGACACAAAGTGAAAAGTTTTCATTTCAGTCTGAATTCTCCAGATTCTTAGGGTGTTAAATATGCCTATTGCGGCCCAACAAAATACGCTGCTCAGCAGCCGTCGGTTCACCATACACTTGTGTCTCCTGATATAGACAGGGCTAAACAAACTCTCCGTTCATTTCAGGAAGCTGGTGTTTAGCACACATCCTATAATGGATTTTGAAAAGAGTTCAGCCTGTTTAAAACAACAGCCATATGGTTTTCAATACTGGACGGCTGGCCAGAATATAAATGGATATGACACATATTGTCAATAAAAAGCCATTTTACCACTAAACACACATCTGTAATTTTAAGGACAGTTTTGGGTCCAAGTCCACGTTTGTTGAAATGTATGGGGCATGGATAACTCATGTAGGGCTGAATTTTGGCACTGTTATTTTAGATTACATGTTTCATTTCCCAGTAAAAACATCAGATGTTGTTTGATCAGATTTGTATCAAATATCTTGGTTTTTTGAACAAGATAATTTGTTTTGCACTTGATTTGTTGCGTTCTCTATTTTGTTCTTACAACAGGCTGTAAATTACAATATGGGACCTCAAGACTGTGTCAAACTGAAATCTTAGAAAGACCCTGAAAGTTGAGGGGATGTCAGGAAATTTCACCAATATCTGTGCAGACTCTCAAACAGTGAGATATCATCTCACATTACAAAAGAAGTCATGGAGAAAGGCTAGATATTTTGCTTTGTCCCAGAGAGCAGTTCTTGAAGGGAGAGAGGACTTCCCTCTTCAGTCAATGTGTGCTTCTACATTCCATAGAAAATGGGGCTGTTTTGGTTGTAGTTTTTAATTATGTTTCTTGTTTCCCATCTCTACAGTTAGCATTTATCTCTAACATGGTATCTACCATTTCTTAGTATCTTTCTAGTGTCACAGGTCACTGGCATTTAGCTATCGCAGTTTTCACTACTACAAATCCTGGAAAATTTAGCCGGGAGGCACCTGAGTGGAGTGAAACCTTGAGAACAAACTGAGCTTACGAACACAGCCAACGTTCCTGGAGATGTTTGGGAAGGTGTGGAATGCAAGGGTAGTCGGTGAGCAAATACTCCCAAAAATGCATTTGGCAAACACTACTGCTCTTCTGGGGACTGTCCACCCCCAACACACAGTGAAAAATAAATAAATTAACCTTGGCATTGTCCTTGAGGAACGAAGCTCGGTCAAATTCACTTCTTTCTAGGGATGCCATGCAGATCATCGTAATGACAAGTAACTTGTCTGGGCACTGTGACAATCTGTGGATTTTGTCTCTGGATGTGAAGTTTCACTGAACACAGCACTCATGAATGCAGATAAATTCTTTTTGGATCTAATTCCACCATGGTCCACTTCACTATTAGAGATGGGTGTCAAATGTTAAGATGGAATAAAGCACTCAGTTGTTCCAGATGTTTATTCAAACCCATTTGAATAAACGGAACTGAGTTAGAGCAACCTCAGGAGAACGAGCTCTCTCACAAGATGTTTGATACTTCCTGTTTCTGATTTTACAAAAAAATAAACATTTTGAAATACCGTTTCAGCTTTTGTGCTTCTATTCCTGATTAAAACCAGGAAATGTGGCATTGCACTGGGGAGGTAAATGAAATCAAGGGAGGGAAATCAAGCCACTTCTTGATGCTTCACAAGCATCCTGGTTCAGGTTCTTGGAGAAGTGAGTGGTTCTCCCATTCCCAGTATGCAGAGCTGGAGAAAAAATGCAGCACTACCAATTCGCAGGTTCAGCAGCCTAAGCCAGAGTGGCATAACTGAAAGAATACTCTTTCCCCAAAATGAAGTGTGGTTAAGGAGTTCTCAAGTCAGCATGACTGTGTATAGTGGCAGTATGTTAGTGGTTCTCTCATTATTCTGCATAAGGCACCAAAACAAGCAGGACTTCAAACACAAATGTAAACAAAATTAACAGAGAACCAGTGCTGGTTTCTAAGCACTGGTCTGCTGTGCAGCTGCTAGATTTTCTGTGATCATCAGGAATGCCAGCACTGGAGCCTGCTGATGTGACTTCACCTTTAAGGTGCAAAGCTCTGGATATCTCTAGGAGAGAGACATTTTTGTACCTGTGTACAAGACAGTACGCAGAGTTTGCATTAAATGCAGACTGGAAAAAGCACAACTTTAGCACTGAGGAGCCTGTCCAAATGTGCAACCCATATATTCTTTCTTGTAGGGAGCTCTAGCCTGTCCATTCATTTTTATGGTGAGATTTGGAAAGGGTTTCTTGCATGTTCTCCTTAACGACATGGTTCAGGAAGACCTTTTTTTTGCTCTTATGGATGGACATAGAGTTCATCTGCCAGTACACCATCAGCAAACACAGACTCCCTCTGTATGTGTTCCAGTTTGTCCAAATTCCATGTGGCTGCGTCAACACAGCACTGAGCCCAAGTTAATATATTTAGTCACTGGCAGGGCTTTCCCATTCTGCCTTGGCATGGTGTTAACCACAAGGCTTTGACCACCTTGGAAAGTGGACAGATTGAGCTCGTGTCTGTTCACAGCATGTCATATATGTCCCTTGAACCACTGGAGTACTGGGGCCACTTCCACTTTGGACACCCTTTTCATATAGTTGCTTATTTTCTTAATGCGTGGTGTTCAGCTGTCTCCCCTCCTCCTTCCTTTCAGCAGCATCAGCACAAGGCTAATTTTGATCTAACGCCTGGGGCAAGCTGTCAAAAAGTTTAAAATCAGATTTTTGATGTATTATATCATCATGCAGAAGACATCAAATACATTTTATCAGATGTTTTTGATAAATTGTTAAACTATTAGCCATGTTTTCCCCCCGAAACTGGGTGGAATGGACTACTGGTGTTAATGACTCGCATGAGTACCTACTACAATATGGTACTTTTGTTTCTGGCTTACACTTCTTTTGCGTAGTGGTGCCTAAGGGAAAGAATATTATGATGGCATGCAAAGTTTTGAACATGGAGTGCTAAGCAAGTGTCCCTTTAGGAACAGCCACAGAGTTGGTTCAAGGTGTAGATTAAGCTATCAGATCTTTCACATGGTTGCAGAATGCCTGAGCTGGTTGCTCCTGAGAAGAGGGAGAAGATGTTTTCTAGCCCCTGTCAATAATTTCTGCTCTCTCTTTCACTGTCAAAAGCGCCAGTAAGAGTACCTTGTCCTGTTCCCATCCCTTTTCCCATCCAGCTTTGTCCCTAACCCCACATTGGGAAGAGGAATGGAGAAGAAAGTTCTGGGAAGTGGTGAGCATCTTATGCATCCATGGTTAGCTGCAGCCACAGTACAAATAGGAAAACTGAGTAAATACTGATTTTAAAAAAAACTTTTAGATGCGTCTGCTTAAAATCCCTTAAATATCACCTTTGAAGACTTCTCCCTATAGTCTTATTCATCTTTCACAAACAGCAAAATTCCATAAAGCCCCACGTGGGGCGGAAAACTTTTTATTTTGATAAACCTTCTTGAATTGATTTCTATTGTGGGGCACTAGGCCAGGAGTGTGTGCAAAGCGATGAGAGAAAGAGACAGCAAAGCAAGATACTGGTCAGCCAGAGAACCAGCACACACAGGCTGCCTAGTTCTCTCCCACACTATCAGCACACAGGAGGCTTTGCCTGCAAACACACGTTGAGTGACACTTTATAGATGTAGATAGGCTGGAGCTCCATGAACTTCCCCTTGAGAGAAAGATACAAAGAAAAAATGGGGAATGGAGCTGTCTCCTGTCTTCCTTCCTGTTTATCCTAGACCTCATTCAGCAAAATAAAAAGCAAACAAAGAGAACTATGGAGACAAAATACTTGTCTTGTTTTCCAAAGTCTGTGAATCTTTAAATTTTACCTTGGACAAAGGAAAATGTTTGTTCAGAATACTGACTTTTCACCCAACCACTTCACTGCCTTGTTTACTGACAATAAATAAAATTAAGAATATATATTGTTTCTACTTTCCAGTTAGATATGCTGAACTGCACTGCTATGGAAAAGGAGCTCAGGGTTCAATTCCAGAAGGCACTTCATTAACAAAGATGACATATAACCCCCACACACACTTGGCAGCAACCTGAAAAGGGTTAATGAAGGACCTATTTGCCTCCCCCATCTGTGAAAAAGTGCCAATCAAAAAACAGCTGCTATAAAAGGCTGCAGCCCAGCAGGAATAGGAGTAGTAGGTGGAGAGGTGTTGGAGAAGCAAGCTGTAGGAGGCTAGCCTGCCAAGGAGGGCTGATGGAGGTGGCAGGGGTAGGAAGACTTGGTCCTTTGCTTGTTCAATGCTGTGCTTGGAAGCTGGAGGAGTAGGTGGGTGTGGGCTCCCTGGTTTCCAGGGGGAGGGGAACTGAACTTTCAGGTTTGGAAGCCCTATGTGTTTGGCCCTGATGCTGGATGTTTGACCCATCAGGTTTTGGGGAGTGATTCTGAGGTTAAGCACTATCATGGGGACTGGAGAACAGTGAAGCGGCTTGAAAAAGCCTGCACAAGTATCTTTTGGCTCTCAGTGAGAAGAAAGCAGAACGAAAACTGCTGAGCACCATCCCCTCAACACCAAAAGATAAGTTTCATTAAAAAAAAAAAAACCTCTAATGTGATACTTGTACCACTCTATGCTCTTATCACAGAACTCATACTCGCTTCTCAGTTTTTACTAATATATTTTGTGTATATCTGTGCTGTTGCTTGCTGTGAATGTGCTGCAGATCACTTAGTAAAAAGATCTGTCCACTGGATTAGGTCTCAAGCTCACTAACTTTCACTTTCTGTCCACCCTGGGTGTGCCAGAGAGACAAAATTTAAGAAGGGACCTAGAACTTACTGGATGTTATCGCAGAGGAGGCCGGAGCGTGGCATCCGTACAGTCCGATGCTTCCTACAAGGCTTTTTCATCTGTGAGATCCTGTAGTTACTTCAGCCCTTAAAATCTGTCTAGGGGGGACGGTACCCCTGTGGGTGTTGGTAAGTGCAGGTATAATCCTGGGATCTTCTTAAATTTAAAAAGTGGGTCTAGGGGAAAAAGGGTCATTCAAATTAATATTAGCACAAAAGTGTGCACTGGAGCTGGGAATGGAAAGGCTTAAGGGAGTTGGAAAATGCCCTCAGCAAAATAAGATGTGATAGAAACGATGTGTCAGCTATCAAAGACATTGACTAGGAGCTGAAAATGGCAGTCGGAATACATTAATAAAACTTGAAAACAACAGCTTAAGGTGTTTGGTAGCTTGTTTCCTTCATATCTGTTGAAGAGATAGAAAGATGATATGAGAGAATAGGGAATATTCCTCAGATCTGCTTATGTCATTTTCCAACAAATCTGGTGTGGACTGGGTCAGTGATCTGTTTCTGAAGTGCTTAATTTTGTAGTCATTAGCTTCACCTGTGAAACAGAAAGTGCAAGAAAGAACAAAAGCAAAAAGGCAGATCCTAGATACATTCATCAGTAAAAGTCACTTGTATAATTACAATTAAGCTTCCTGCACATGACAGCAGTTAGCTGCCTGCTAACGCAGTAAAAACCAGATAGCACCCCTGCTCGTGTGAGGGATGAACCTTTTGAGACTGTAATGGTTTTCCTTAATGCTTTTTGCTGTTGTCAAAAACCCTTTTCTACTAGGAGTTGTGCTGGCTACATTTGAGATGGGACTACTGAAATGTTGATGTCGGTATAGATTCTTTAATTTCATCTGTCCTGTGTTATTTTGATCTCTCTGCTATTGTGAGTCTGCTGCCTTGTGTGGGGTCCTTGTTTGTGACGACAATCCTGGTGCCAGGTTTGCCTGAGGTGTATGGTCTGTCTGCAAGGTCTGCACTCAGGATCTTGGAGTGCCTGCAACCTGCCTTTTTTTGTGTGCCTCTCTGGAAAGAGAAACTTGCTGGAGGTTGTGATCCTAGAGGAGAAGGGCCATCTTGGGCAGAGCAAGGATTTATTCTTGAAGAAGAATGACTCCACCCTGTGACTCAAAATGGGGATGATTAATTCTTACCAAAGCCATGTTTCTCTCTGGTGTTCACAAAGAGACAGGTTTAGAGTTTGCTAATGAAGCTGCAGTAGCAACCCTTGCTGTGGGAATGTCTACTTTATGCAAAGTCGTCTCTGCTGTACTGAATTTCCCCTGGGCTCTGTTAGATTTGAAAGCTTTTCTTGGCTCCTCTCTTCCCGATCAGCTCAGCGTCCTTTAGTACACTTTCATGGGTCTGTAATAGTTCACATTCATGAACACGGAGTATTAATGTTACATGTATTCTGTTAGGACTATGGCACAGACTGTAAGCTTAGCTTTTTGTGAAGACTGCATGATGCATAAACAGTGATAGCAGGTGACAAACAGCTTTGTCTGAACTCCTCCTTCCATTCTCACCCTGCCATTGTGCCAGGTCAGGGACTTCAACTATCACATTTCCTCTATTCTTTTCAGTATTCCATGCATCCGTTCCCTATATTTGCTCATAACTCTTTTCAACAGCTTGCTCTGATCTCCCTGCAGTCTCTCTTCCTTCACCTTCCCACCAAGAGATGAAAACAGACAGTGCGATGATGAGGAGGGATTTAAGAGCAGGAGTGGCCTTGGGATGCAGGATCTCTGCTGCATGCCCCATGGGTGCGGTCCTTGTGTTCAGCCTGGCCTTGCACTGGCCATTCAGCTGTCTGGCGCAGGGGCAGCTTCCCCTGATGAAGAGTTTGTTGGCAGTAAAAGAAGTTAGCCTGCATTTCAGAAGCCACTTTTCATCAATTTGTGCTGTTCTGTAACGTATGGAATGATAGTTCATTTAATCTAGTTAGTATTATTGAAGAAAGCTAATTTGTCTGTACCATGCAATGCTTAAAAATGAACCCTGTGTGTCACGTTTAACGACGTTGGTGGTCCTTTGTAGAGCTTGCTATGCTACTCAGGCACTTATCTGTATACTGAAATTGGGAACATCCTGTAGCATAAGCCCTGAGTTCTTGATATACATTCTCGGGTAAGTAGATTGGTTCCAGTGTGCACGTGACGTTGGCAGCTTCCCTGCTGGGATGCCAGGATGCTACTTAATGCCACTTGGCTCTGTAAGGTTTTAGACCTTAGGTTGTCGCCCATTTACAATAGCTTCACTGTGGAGTGTTATTTTCTTGTGGTGACAAGGACTGGAAATTTTTTAAGTGGAAGCAAAGATAAGTGTGACTCTAGAAGCAGAGGGTAAACTTGCGATAGAAATAGTGCCTATGACTTAATGAATGCTGAGTTACTCCATCTGGGACCACCACGATGTTGGCTCCCTATGAATGAGAGTCCTGATGGTTATTGCTAGCTGCTGCCCCAGCAATTCTAAGCTGCTCTAGAAAGTAGCTTCGTTATTCTGTGCTTGTCGTGTCTGCATCTCCATCTCTTCAGCTGCTTGGGAAATATTCTTGGACAAGATATGCTTGACAGGTGGGGAAAAAATCAAGCAAAGCAAAAAGCTGGCCTCTTCCAAAGACGGAAGTGTTACCACGTTGGCTAGGGATCTAATGTTGCCATGTTAGCCATATAGAAAAATGGCGTGGAAAGGAAAGCTTGGGTGCAGTCGGGAGTTCTCACAGTCCTGTTTCTGTGTTATTTGTGTTTGCGACAGTATCAGCTTTTTCCACATAAATACCCGGAAGGCAAAATTTCATTTTTTTTCTGCAAAAGCTCCAATAAACAATCGCTTGGTGCCTGCTCTGCAAACTGACCCTCTTCCTGAGATAGAAATGTGAGGGCTTTGCTTGTTGTCAATGAGCCTGTCATGGTTTTCAACATGTTACTTTGCAAGAAATTCATTTCCAGTGATCAGCTTATAAACCTGCCATAAGGAAGTGTGTTTTCACACTAGTCTAGTGTACTACTTGTTTTCAAACTCTCAGGGATGTAGAAATACACCAGATTTTTGGCAGCACATGGTTTAAAAATCAGCACCAACGTATCTATTGAACATCTCAAATGGGTAAAGGAAAGGGCAGGTTTCATCAAGGGTCAGTAAACAACGAACATCTGCCTTGCCAATCTTTCCTTTTACTGCAGTTTCGTGCAGTCCCAAAAATCCTTCAGACATATGTTGAACAGAGTTTCAAAGCACCCAAGCCTCCTGCTTCTGCTGATATTTTGGCCAGTGCTTAACCCTCTGTAGTTCAGTGAGGATTTTTTTTTCTGACTGCAACTGAATCAGATTGGTTGGATTTGGCTAGTGTTTCAGGCTGGGAAATCGAAGTTTCTGATTTCCAGTAGGTTAGATGTAGTATGGGCAGAAGCTCTCTAAGCCTGTTGTGCAGCTACTCAGGAAAAACAAATGAGTAAAATATTAACTGATGTTCTTCACTCCTCTTTTGTCAGATCTTGGCATGTGACGCTTAGAGTTAATGTTATAATAGTACGTCCCTGCCCAGTGCAATGTGTCCCAATTGGCCATAATAAATAGTCCCACAATGGTCTCCAGCCAAGTAAGCGTTTGACCTAATAATACATCTTACACTCTGCCTTGGAGCTCAGCAATGCCATGCTGTGTAGGACACAACAGTGCTCTCTGAAGGTCGAGCTAAGCTAGTCTGCCAGCAAGGAATAGCCATCTGGTGACCCCTCGCTTAAAGCATCAGCCTTCCTTCCATAAGCATGCAGCCAGTGGGTTGCCAGCAGATGCGTTTAATTCTGAGCCTGGGCATTGTGATGGTGCGCAGGGAGGAGAAGTGATCCATAACGAAGCTCTGCTCCAGCCCGTGTGAGGCTTTACTGATAGACTGATGCCCAGCAGCAAACAGCAGGTCAGCTTGCGGATCATGAGGAGTAATTCACTCATGCTGCTCCGCTCTGTCAAAGCATTGACCAGCTGAAGCTTGTGAGTAATCTTCAGGGAGAGTCAAATGCAGAATCAGTTGCAACTGCCCAATGTGGATATGCTTTGCTTTTAGTCTCTAGAACAGAGAAGGCTACCATCCTCTTGCCCAAGTTCATAGGCAGAAAATGAAAGGGGCCGAAAGCAGTATTGGAGAAACTGACACCATCCCAAGAGCATTTTTTGGTAATATGGAGGTATATGCCATCCTGTTCAATCCTTGCTTATATGGAGGTATATGCCATTCTGTTCCATCCTTGCTTAATTTACCTGAAATGTGAAGTAGTGCAAATCGTGATGCTGATCCTGGACAGAAGTGTCTACTGCGGACTATAGCAGAAGCTCATTGTCCTGTTAAACTTCATTAGATCTACTAAAGTATTAGTTTGACTATGTTTGAACTGAAAGAGGACTCTCTGGCTTAAATAAAAGGAAAAAAGAAAACAAAACAATTCAAAATTCCTGTGTCCATTTTTAATTAGGATCTGAATCAGCTGGGAGAGAGTGTGCTGCTGAGCTGCTTTTCATCCTCTACTAAGTAACTTGACCAAAATACTGTAGAAATACAACTACGCTATGCTGGTGAAGTTTCTCACCTACTCTGCAGGTTTTTAGGGAGCTGCATGTTGTAGTAGTGCCAAAGGTTTATGCTTTTTAGACCTAGATGTTGCTCCAAATACTACTGGAAGAAGCTTTTCTGATCCATGTCTTTGAACTGGAAAGAGAATTAGAAGTGTTACAGAGCCAGTCAAGTAGAATGGCTGACCAAATACTATTGGACAGAAGAACAAAATAGCTGTATTTTTGGATTGTTTTTCCCTCGAAAATGCAATTCTGTCAGAAATGAAAAATTCATGAAAGCAAGCTGATTTTCGTGAAATTTCACTCATTTGTACATTCCCTTTCATGAAGGAAGAAGGAATAGTCTAGCAATGTCAAAATGTTCCATTTGGTCACTTAATTTCAAGCATTTTAGTTTTCAAAGGGCTTCTTAATTCATTATTTGTACAATGAACCTGAAGTCAAAATGAAAATGGAACAATCTCTTGGAATATTTTGATCTATTTTTGAAAGTATTTTTCTTGGAGAACGCAAATTTTGGGGCTTAGCTTTTACTCTGAATAAATGAAACTAATAATGAAATCCTTCACAAAGCATAATATCTCCCTTTGTGGCTCTTCTGATAATAGTGTTCAGAGTTTCTTTTTAAGATAAAACAGGTCTTGCAATGACTGAAGTGCGGTGAAAAAGATTTTCTTTATTGTTTGAGAAGCATTTGCTTACATTTAACTTCTATTATTACACACAGATGTACAGCTTTCATAAAGAAGCCTTTCTGATGTGTAGTGACTTCTCTCCACAGCAGTTACAGGGCTAAATATGTAATAACTGACAGTATCTAGAAGATTTTTGCCCCTGCTTGCTTGCTAATAGAATTTTCACACAAACTAGACAAAGAATCGTACTCTTTGAGCAGGAAGTCATTGAATTTATTCAGTGAACAAGTCAGTAAAAAATGCAAAGACAGCAACCTACTTGTAATCTGAGTTTTGCTAACCTTACTGTGATCAGAAACTAAAATAGCATTTCTTACTCCTGTGTTCTGGTCCATAGTAGTTGTCTTCCAACTGTAGCTGGTTATGTCTGAGACAATGGAAAATCTTCAAAGTCTTGCATGAAAGCAAGTGTTAGGTGCTCAAAATTAGTCCAAGTTCCTGGAATCTTCTTAAGCCTCAGTACTACATGACGTGGATTCAGGACCTGAGTAAAAGATGGCAAAATGTGGATTTTTCTTTCATACCAATGCCTCTCTCTGAATAAGGGACTCTCCTTCTGAATAAAGGACTCTCCTTGGCCACGCGCAAGGGCAAGTTTCTTTCAGATGCCATCCTGCAGCAGTAATACGGACAGCCATTGCAGGTCTCAAGTTCCCATCCTCTGGTATTGAATGCCCCTTGACATCTGCGTGCAGACTTCATGTATTTTGCTTAATCCTTCTACGCTGGGACAGTGAACAGGGCTGTAGGAGGCCATTTCTCCATGTGTGTGAATCAGGTAGCTTTTCTTTCTTGGTTATTTACAATGCTGAGTCAAGATCAGAGGTAGACAGGCCAACAACACAATGTTTTTAGCAGGTTTATAAGCCAGCCTTCGCTACAACCAGAGTCCAGCTGAACTTCGTGTCAGCAGAAAGCTGGACAGACTTCTTCAGAAATAGTCACCTACTCCTGGGGTCATTGTGTGGTACCACCCACAGCCCATGAGTTGCGGGACATGAGCACAGCGTCCTTGTTCTGCTCTTGTTGAATGATCATACAAGGATGTGACGCTGCTGAGCTGAATGACCCTATCACAGCTGTCTTGCTCCATGCCAATACTTTGCCATTACTCCTTGTGAGAAATCAGAATGTGCTTACTGTGTCAAAGGTTGAAGTATCCACTGTTGAAGTATGACTGTAGTACTGTAATGAGGCAGGCTTGTATTAATACTGCCTCATCTTGGAAGCCTTCAAAGCCTGTCAGTGTGTCTGATGGTGTTTGGCACTTAGATATGACAGTGAATGGTAATTTGCAAGTACCTCAAATGGATGGAAAATAGTTTTCATTATTTTTACTTGATTTGGAGTAGTGTCAGGCACCCTGTGAGAGCTCAGATATTACTCAGGCTGTGGTGTTCCCTAACAGGTGGCTGTGAGTGGTACAGCATGTCCCATCCTTGGTCCAGGTCTTGAGAGGTTGAGTTCAATTCCTGGGCTTAGCACTGATCATCTAGGGGACCTCGGGCGGAGGAAGCAGCTTGTTTATTGCCTTTTGCAAAAGGCTTTGCGAGTTACAGATGGAAATGCTATATAGAGGGAAGGCGTGACTGTTGTGTTGATGGGTGCTGGGGAAACATGGGTTATGAAAAAACAAGTGGGTGTAACAAATAAGGAAGAGAGCAGGAAATTGGTGGAGAAGGTAGGAAGGGGTAGTTGCTCTTCTCTGCTGCTCTGGGACCGGGGTGAGGACATCTGGGTGCCAGTGTACTCATGCCCTTGGCACCAGGACTTCTGACAAATCAGCCAGTCTGCTCTCGTGTTGGCTTTTGCTGCTTCTCTCTGTAGACCGGATGATGTACTTTTCCTTTGAAGAAACTGTAATTACAGAAGAGCCCGGCAGCACTTTCCTGTGGTGGTAATGGATATATCAGCATTTCCACAAAGTCTCTTGAGGGATTTACAGCTCTGCCATTAATATTAGCCACACAGTGGCTGTATAAGCTGCTTGCCCAAAAGTATTAAAAATAGTTTAAAACAACATAGCAAATTTTAGTAGGCCTGGTTTAGAAGCAAACTGGCACTCATTTGATAAAGAGTGATTTTAACTTAGTTGGGTTAGAGTATTGCTTATTTGTATGTGCTTACTCATATCTGAATTGAGGGTGACTTATTGCCTGTTCTGACTTTAACGAACTAGAGGTTACACAGATAATCTTTATGGATTCCCTCTTCATGAAAAGCATCCCCTCCGCTGAACAGATCTGATATCTACTGGATTAAATAAAACAAGCTTTTCATCATACAAATGAGGGACAGTACACAGAACCAGAAAGTCAAACTGGTTTTGAACATCACTGCAGGTAAAATGCTACAGATTGTGTGGAGCCATAGCTGAAAACTGAAGACAGGAGAAATACTGAGACTCCAGCTATGTTATTACTGTCAGTGTTAAAACAGAGGGACGAAATATCAGAACCTCTCGGCTCAGCTTAACACCGAACAGCACAAATATCCTTTTATCCTCTCCCACCTACTTTGTTACATTGGGTAGGCATAAGAAAACATTTGTCTTCTGTTTCTATGAGTTAAAAATTGCATGCATGCTTAGGGAAATAAACAAAATCTTTGAATGTCAGAGGTAAAGCTGAAGGCTTTTTCCAGTGGATGATCTTCAGTATCAGGAATTCATGGTTCAAAAGGCACTTTCCTCTGGTAATGGAGTCTGAGGCAGTGTTAATATGTATGGCTTTTCCCATTCTGAGAAAATACTTCTGGGAGGAGGAAGAGCGGGAAGAGGAAGGAGGAGAGCACCTCTCTAGTGTGGAGATTTCCTGTGAGTAAGGAATATGAAGCAATACTGAAGGCCTCATACTGTCATCGAAGCAGGACTCCTGAAAAATCAAGTCAGATCCTGGGATGTCCACAGGATGGTGGTCTGGGTACTTTCACAGTTTTATTTTTGCTTTATATTCTTTGCAATCCCTTTGCTTAGTTGTGGCTTTAGAGTGGAAGTCTTCTGCACAAGAACTGTCTCTTCTCTGTTCTTGTAGCGCACAGTGCAATGTGTTCCACTGGTGACTTTGCTCACCAACAGTATTAATACTTCTTACTACAGCTACTGCCATCACATCAGTTGGAGAAGAACATTCTAAGAGAACCTACCAGAGCCTCGTGATCAATTCTTAATCAAGACTCAATCTGATTTTGTGGGTTTTTTCATTCTGTTTTCTGTTTCTGAAGATGATCTAAGTTACGAATTTAGGGAAACGAAGAATACACATCTGTATGTCTAGGAACCTTTTTTGTGGGGTATGATTTATGTTGAAAGCTGGAGTGTATGAATCCACATTTAACATAACAATTTTTTAGCCTAGAAAGGTGTGTTTTTCTCCTAAGTGTAAGGATTTTTCTTAGTTTAGAAGCAAAAAATACTGAAGTCTGATGCTGGGATGGTGAATGTATTTAAGAATTCTTGTACCTCCATTAGCTATAGCTGCAGCCTTTCTCCTCCCAAGAATTTCCTCTTGGTGATAAGCAACAGAGCTAAGGAAGAGCTGGAGGAGTGTTCTCCTGCTTTTCTCTTTAATACAGCAGAAACATTGCAATGAAAACTGAAATGGCACTTACATAAAGAATTTGTGGAAGAGACTTGATGGTACAATTTCAAAATTTCATAGCACTGCTTCTCACACTAATAGTACAATAAATATTGGCAGATTTTGAAATGCTGTAAAATATAATAATGCTAGCATCTACATGAGTCAGCACCTGCGAGCTAGCAACTTCCTGAAGGGAGATGCTGAATAGTGTAACTAAATAGCAGAAATAATTGCATATGTGAGCCCCCCAAACGTCAAACGTGGTCTGAAGGACCAGAAAGGAGAAACTTTATCCTCCTGCTACCAGATCACAGAGAAAAAAGATGGGGGATGTGTTGAGCCCTTGTGATGTCATTCCAGCCAACTGACTGCATGATTTTGCGTCTTCAAAGGAAGATGTTCATTTGCCCAGGAGGCAGGAGCCAGTGCATAGCAAGCTTCCAAAAAGAGAAGCTTCTATGAATCTTATGTGGATCTTCTGTCTGTATGTGGAAGCCCTTTCCATGCCCAGGAAAATAATCCTGGCACTTCAGCTTCATCTTGTCAGGCAGAGTAGTGGAGGTCCCCATGGAGTTTGTTTCTGTAAGGCTGGGACTGGGGGTGATGTTTGGTTGAGTTCACACAACTTAATATACGGGAGGTATCTGAAAGTTCAGTCAGTTTAACATTTTAGTTATAATTGAATAATATTGAAGACTTGTTAGACACTCAACCCACTCCATATTTAATACTTTCAGAATTAATACCTGATTCAGCATGGGACATGATGAATGTCCATGTCAAAGTCTAATCATATCTGGCTTTTGTTCCAGCGTATTCCAGAGACAAAACATTCTTTTATGACTCTCCTAGTCTATGCATTTTTAAAAACACAGAATAAAAAGTCTTGGCAGCAATCCAGTCACTAGAATGATATTCATTCCAGGAATATTTTTAAGGCCACTGCTAGCTGTTCATCCTCCTGGTATTCTTCAGGTGCTTGTTTCCCTCTTTACAATTGAAACATCCTTTTTGTTTTCCATTTAAGAATTTTAAGTGGTTTCAGCTTGCTCTAGTAAGAAGACCTAAATTCTAACGATAAAACCTATTTATTTACCTGTATTAATTCACAAGCCATCACTGTCCTTTAAACTTCACAAAGCAAGTTTGAAGGAGGTCATAAAGTCAGGGTGTGATTTGTGTATTTTAATCTTCACCCCTTATGAGAACCTCAGATGAGCTACTGCTACTAGCACTTCTATAGAGAAAAACTTTATCACACACAGAGCTCCAGAAATGGCAAAGAACCATATTTTTCTGGTGTTACTCAAACTTGAATAAATGGTTGTTTGCCTACCCTGCTCATGCTTGGAGATGTAAGACCAAGCTATTAGAATAACTGCAGTATAAGGTACCCTGAAATGTGTGAGAAATAACTTCAAAGGTAGTATGTGCACTAGTGAACAGTGGCTATGTCTGGCATGACTTCGAGACTCTAGTGTGTGGCAAAAGAGGAGTCCAAAAGGATCCATCTACTTTGAAAGTATTAGGATTTACAAAAATAAACTTGTAAGTCACTTCCAGTCATAAAAAGAATGACGTTTGAATAACAATGCTTGTAAAAAGATAATTTGTTCCTAACAAAATGTACACTTCTTGAAGTTGTTTCAATTATTGATTGCTGGATTATGGCATTTGCAATAACTCAGAAATCTTGAAATCTTTTAAAGTAGCCTTTTCATTTTCATACAGAGATTGCAGAGGTGCTTGTTCAGCAGGACGTGAAGATGAACTCTGCATCCAAATATATAAATAACTGACTAGGCTTTTAGTTTTTCCATCATAACTGTTGCTTCAATCGCCACCCTTCTACAGGAAAAAGTACTTTGACTTTTGGTTTTATAAAGACAAATACACCTTGGAGGTCGACAGTGTTTGGAACACCTTTCTATAAGAAAGAAACTTTAATACTAAGGCTGTCATATGCAAACTGGCAGGGATCAAAGACCTGCAGCCATTCTGACATTGAATGGCATTTTGTTAAAGGAATAATTTCAAGGTGGCAGCTTGTAAACTTGTGGGTTATTTTAGGGCAGAGAGGGGTAATACGATCATCTAGCCCTGCTTTGTGGGTTGTAGAAATTTAGCCATTCCTTCTGGATGTAAGCCCAAAGACCAAGCCTGTCTGACATTTCAGTGCTCTTATTCTCTTTAAGTGATTTTTCTTCTCATAAAAAAATAATAGCTTTTTGCTTCAGTACTACTGCATCATTTTACAAAGAAGTCCAGTCCAAAGACAATTCTCATTTTGTAATCAATGCGTTCGAATGGGGAAAAAGTAGGAAGTACAGTGACTAATTTTGATCTTTGAAGAGCTTTTCCAGGAAAGGGATAGATTTTCTTGTCACTTGTAGGATTCCAGTCCATATTTGATATCATTTTAACTCAGTAAGAAGGCATGAGTGCAGATAGTGGACTACCATAGGGAAATTCTGTGGCACGGGCTGTGGAGGAGGATCTGACTAGATGCACAAATGATCCCTCCTGGCCTTCCGACTGCTGAATTACTTCATGCATGTTAACCATAGTTTACAGTAAATGTGTGCAGTGGAAATTACCAATATAATGAAACAAGCTGTAACACTTTGCTGTGTTTCCTTTTATTTTTGCACATGTGAACATAATGTCGAAAGGACTATGTAACAAGGTAGCACACTACAAAAGATATTACCTATGCTCTTCTAAGACAGCTTTCCCTGTGTCTCCAATTGTGAAGGAAAAAAAGGGGATATTCCTGTAATGGCTGCTACATTTGTAATAATTAAGGGTTAAGGTATGCGAATGGTTTGAGAGGGGTGTTGATACTGGTGCACTTCTGTGCAGAAATAATGGGTTCCCCTTCCAACTCCCGCCTATTGCTAGTTGGCTAGCTAAAACAAATAACACTGCATGCTAAATATAAGTGGCTAGATCCTACTGTGGATCCATCTGCAAACATACCACGTGCCAGTTGCTCTAGGTAGGGTATCTTGGCATGGACATCTGTTTACAGGGAAAGCCTTATTTTTTTGATTTTTGCTGCCCTAATTGTTTCCATGTATTTCAGACTAGGGTTTCTCCCATTTCATGGACATGAGAGCAATTAGCCAAGAACTTACAAGCTCAGCAGAGTTAGGGGAGTAGTTTATAAACAAATCAAGGTTGCTCACAAGGCATGTTTTCTCATATCCGGTGAAACGGTAAATACAGTCATCTCTCAATTAGTCTGACCAGCAAGGGGGAGATGGGATAACCTGGATAAAGAAAACACACGGACTACAAAACACATGTAAATGAGTCGATAAGATTTTATGGTAAAGGCATAAAAGGGAAAAGATTTACGATGCTTTTGGCTTAGATTGATTGGTGCTAATGAGCTCCTGAGTTAGGAAGTCTACGCAGTGTGCTGCAATATACCTTAGCCCAAGTCTACCACGTATGGTATAAATATTTCCCTGGTTCCACCAGCCTAAGAAATCCCATTTCTCAGTGGGTACTCCCTGTTTTGTGCACAGGGCTGTGTGCAAGAACATTGCCACTCCCGAGTCAGGTCTGGCTTGGCTGGCCTCTCCCCTGACTTTGTCAGAACTTCTGGTCATAGGGTCAGCGTGGGTGCAACTCCTCCGCAGTTGTAGCAAAACTGATCTGCTGCACAGGCACCCCATGGGTGGCAGGGCTTACTACGCGCAAGGCTTTCCTGGGAGCTAGTTTCTGGGTAGTTATTCTTCTGTCTGCTCTCTGCATTGTTGTTGCTCTCCCATACTTCTTTATTTAAATAGTTTGTCTGCTGTTCCAATATAACCTATATGTCAATACTTAAACTGACATTTTCATACATTTCTCTAAATATACTGTGTCAAAATTCAGCCTGACTTGCACTGATGAGCTTTTCTGAGCTCTGAGGAAGATGCAGTGGAAAGTGTCTTACAAAAAGTTAGCTCGTAAAGCATAACACAACCAGACATACTGTACCATGTGGCATCTTAAAATTGCTGACCTGTGGTCATGCAACACGCTAGTAAATTGAAGTTTACGAGCATACTAAATGTCTAAAACCAAAGTGTGGGTGTGTATATAGCAAAAAAATCACATGAGAATACCCTCTAAGGAGTTGCTGTTGTATAGATTAAGTACTCTGTAGCGCTTCCTTTCAGAATTGGTATTTATTAGCACATCATATTTGGAACATGTAAATATTGATAACTATTCCTGAACACTTAAATATCCACTCAAATTCTGTGTTACTACAGGTTTTATTCCCACGGTAAATCTTGTGTTCTCAGCTGTCTAAAACTGTGCAAGGTTGATGCAATCTATGAATTTCGAGAGTTAAATGCCTCTGTTCCGTATGGGCAATAATATCTTCAGGTACTTTTTCAAAACCTAAGGGCTTACCTTGCACAAGATTTTATCTTTCTGCTGGGTGGACAACAGTTGGCCAAGTGATGCTGGGAGCGATGATAAAGGCGTATGTGTCGGTGTGACAACATGGACCTCCATGCTTCCCAGGCTGCTATGGATGAGACCCTGTCTCTAAGCCTGGGTACACCATGGGGCTGCTATCCAGCATCCTCACCCTCAGCAGCAGCAACGTTTGTGCAGGTAACTCCACTGAAGTCCACTGGATTCCCAGGACGTGCATCTTGTGAGAAATGGTTGAAGAATGAAGCCTTGAATATGCAATAGCCAAATGTCCATGTCTACCTGCTCTCTTGATAAAGTTAAGTTTTCTGCACTGATGCTGGAAGTTTTAGGAATCAAGCCCTTGTCTGTTTTGTCACTGTCAAACCTGGGGAGGACAATGCTGATACACATCCACTTTGTAAATGTCTAAGGAGTTGGTTTTTTTAAGAAGAGCCAGGTACATGTATACTAGTTGTCTCCTTAGCAGAGAGCCTCTCCAGCACTCTAACCCTATACTTTAGTCACTACTGACAGGTAGAGGGCAAATTTGCATAATGAACTGTTTAAATATTCAGTTTTATTGAGGCTTCAAGGCACTATTTGTCCTCCGCATCTTCAATAGCTAGTGACCCTATCTAAATCAACATCATTTGTCAAATCAAATTAGGCTTGTTGTTAATTTCAGACAGTGATGTTCATCTTTTTGATGCTTTCAAACAACTCTGAGGTAAATCCCTGTGACATAATGCTGCTTAGATATGCTAAATGAGTCACTCGTTCAATGCTGCAATTGTCAGAAAAATATGAAACTTAGCTCTAAGGTAAATATTGTTGGGTCACTTGAAATGTATGCAAATTTGACATTTCTCTGCTGATTAGCATATCTACACATCAAAGTTTTCTATATATCACATCAGATATTTTTGATTCAGGAGAGTTAAGGTCAGTGGCACTTGGCATACTCTTTACTTTGCATCAGACAAGATGAAAAATGAAAATCTTCTCAGGGAAACTTTCCAGCTCAAACCTCACTTTGCTGAAACAAGAACATTGCAGAGGAGCAGGGGAAAATTGCAGAGGTTCCTGGTTTTCAGTATAAAACCAATAAAGGAACATAAAGAGATTATTCACTTAACTAATGAATTCCAAAGGGAGAAAAAAAAGAATAGATTAGGTATTTGAACAGAGGGAGTAAAGCTTTTCTTACTCTCTGCAGTGAGATTGTCTATACAAAGTATACCTCCACATATAGATACGTCTGTTTGCTTTTGAAATGAGTCTTTTTTTTAATGGAAAAAGAAAGGGAGATACGTCCTGTTCTTTCAAAAGTTGCATTTTGATTTGTGGCTGAAATGCATCAGTGGGAGTTTTGCCCTGTCCTTCCCCAAATCTCTCTGCATGTGATGGAGTGCTGCAGTTTGTGAGTTCATTAGCTTGGTGATTGCTTCCATAGACGCTAATATAACTGGTCACAAGATTTAATTGTTCACACGTTTTACACATCAGGCCTTTAGAGATCATCAGTAAACTGTCAGTGGGTTCAGGTCTCCAAAACTCTCTGTGAAAATGCATTACGTTCGATGACAGATGGGTCTAGGTTTGCATGGTCCTCGGCTACCATGTACATCTTCATGGGACGGATAATTTATATGTCCCCTTTGAAGTCCTGACACCTCAACAGATCTGTGCCAAGGAAGGGAAGGAAGTAGAGAGCAAGCAGAGAGCAGACACTAAAAATCCCGCAGAACATCTTGCTGGAGAATAAACTCAGTGCACAAGTACAGTGACTTTCTGTTCTGCTGCAGTGGAGTAACTCGGTCATGTAAGGTTTTCTCTTTCAAAAAGGGTGAAAATATCTCAACTGCAGCATCCAGTGAATGCCAGCAAAATTTTGTTTTAAAAATAAAACAAACATTTTTCAAATTATTGGAGCTGAAAGATGTGTCAGACACCATGAACATATGTTTATTTTTCTTTTTTACTCCTGTAACTGAAACATGGCCAAACTCTGTTTCCTTCTCCTTTACATTGTGTGAGTATGTCTGCATGTGTATATACAGAGATAAATTTAATTCTTTCTCTGCATGGGGACCTTTCATACTATGTTCTAGAAATGACTGAAAGGACTTATTAGACTCCAGAAAATAAGGCATAGAAATACTGGTTGATCCATTATTACTGCAAGGCATATAGCACCACTCAACCACATTAGCAGTTGATATTTGATGATAAATCAATAATAGCTTTTATCTTCTAAGTAAAAGATATTTTATTCTCTTCCGCCTTTCCTGTGATGGGTGATGTAAAACCAGGAATGGCACTCACATTCTTAAGGCAAGATTTTAAAACTATTTTGGTGTAAGATTCACATTTGCAAGCTGCCCATGCTTCCCATATTGGCAATGATTTTGACAAATGTAAAAAAGTCACTAATATTTTGACACTTTCACTGCCCAACTATGATACCAGCTGGCTGTGAATTCAGTTATTCATTGTTCTGCTGTATTTTAAAGACTGGTCCAGAGCCAATGTACTGGACCAGCTCCATTCATTCATTTTCAAGATTGAAGTTTCAGCTAACTGTAGTGGCCATTTTTCAAATAGATCTGGAAACCTCTTCCAATTTCACAGGATCATAGACAACAGAAAAAGTCAAGTGTGCATGTAGATTTAAAGCTCTTCTCTTCAAGGGAAAGAACATACACGTTTCAGCATGAATCAACCTAGTCTTTACTGGATTTCTGACTGCTCTCATTTTTTTTTTTTTAAGACATGATCAGTGTTTTCTTCACAGTAAAGCAAGGAATAATTAAAATGTTTATAATGTTTAAAAGGATTTTAAATAAAACTGAACAAAGGTTTAACTGTTCTGAGTACTTAAAATGAGAAATCACTACACTGGACTCACTCTGCCTAAGATTTATAGCAACTCAATCATTACTTTTAAAGAAACTAAAAAGAAACTTACACATTTTTGGCTCCAGGTAGTCAAACACAACTTTAAAATGGACTGAGATGGAGCTCTTGTAAGTCCTTAGCGCACCTGCAGCGCAGACCAGAAGTACCGGACCCTTTGCAAGGCCAGTCTTTTCCGATCTGAACGTCCAGGAGAGCAGGTATACTTCTAAGTTAGCAGGTCCTTTTGAAGTGCCCTTCTTTAACAAATATAAAAAATATGCTTACTTAGTAAGTCTTCTTTATTGTGCCTGCTAACGTTTTACACTATTTTCCAAAGCCAGTAACTATATTCATCCCTCTGGCTTGTAACTCACTGATTAAAAAACAGATTGCCAGCAGTCATCTGCTATTGTCTGGCTTCTTAAATTCTGTTTCTGGTTTAATTTACTTGATTGTTCTATGCACTATTCATGAGGTCTATAATATTCCAAACTTTAATTTCAACAGATTAATTCTTACTAATTATTCAACATATGAACCTGCACATGAGAATTGTACTGTATGCACCATCCTGAGGCACAGAATGCAATGTCGAATCGTTTTCTGATTTCAAGTGGAAAACAAACTAATTATGTGGAAATATGATAATATATTGTGCTGCAGGGACCAGCCCTTTGTCTGTTTAGAAATGTTTACTTGTGATCGGCTCCCTGTGTTATTTCTTCCAGGAGGAGCTGCCCTTTCTTAATGCATAAACATTATTGACTGGTCCATGATTCTTTACTTCAAGAAAGCTAATTTGCATAATTTTATATTACTTCCGTCTGGTGGAAACAAACAAGACGTCCCAGGAAAGTAATAATTGAGCTAGTTGTAGCAATCTTCTGGAAAGATAAGACACGGAAGTCCTTGGAAATGAAGGATCACTTATTTCTCTTTTATTTCTCTAACTTTTTTTTTAAGTTGTCATGCAGCTTTACCTCTGTGCTGCTTGATTTGATGTGTATCAGCATCCAGCACAGCATGGGGTGCAAATCAACCATCAAAAAATTCAAGTTGGATTAAGCTTTCTCAGTTTTCTGTCAATGTACCCAAGTCAAGGCTAACTGGGTAATGCTGGTACTGCGAAATATCGGGGTACTGGATCATTCATTGCTTGGGAGAAATGCGGGGAAGTCCTGCCGCGGTCAGTGAAGCTGTCAGCAGTCTGGCCTGTGATCTCAGCCTTATCAGGCTAGAAATTGTGACCACACAGCAAAACCTCCCTGTAATGCTGCTCAGCTGAAAAAGCAATGATTTAGTCAAATACGGGAGGTGGGGAGGCAGGGAAAGAAGACCCCCTCCCCCAAAGTAATACACTTTTGCTTCCCATGCCTTGTGAAATGTGGTATGTGCTACAAACTGAAAAGCTGAAATATGTTTTCAGATATCAGTCACCAGAGAACTATAAAAATAAAATAGAAGAATTGAGTTCTTCAAGTGATCCTGATCAGTAGTGGCATTATGTAGCAAGCCAAGGCTCTACAAAAACAAACACCAGCAATGACAAAGGAAGATAAAATCTGGTCCCTAGAACTACATTTTAATAGACCGTGGGTGATATAGCATGATTTAGCATATATCATAATACTTTCATTACCCTGAGAAAGCCAGCTCTTGAACAATGGGGAGGGTGGAATGGGGGTAATCTAGCTTTCCATCCTGCCATCTTCCCCAGTCATTGTAGTTGATGAACTTTACAGCATCTAACACATTTCACTGTTCATCCCATTTACCTTTTGCTTGATAATGGCAAAATAGTTTGCAGATCGTCTTCTTTCTGGTGCATTTGTATTTTTGCTTTTGTTTCTACCGTGTCTTACCTAAAGACCTGAAGGGGTGACTGGAGGTACACGGAACAAATGCAAGCAAAATCCCTGTCCTAGAAGTTCCCATTCTAGGGTCCAGTTTCTAGAATCCAAAAAGATGCCTAGTATTTGTTTAGCTGTTTTTCTTTAATAACTCTAATAGAAGTTTGCAATTAAAATATCCCTATCTTCCAGTGTGAAAACGGAGTCAATGCTGTGACCAGTTCTGTCACTCCTCTCTGAAAGGATGTCTTCTCTCCTTTGTGCTGCCTTAGTACCTAACTGAATGTTGAGTTAAAAGTCCCCTTATGCTCTGCATCCACCTGTCCCAACTCCGCTGCTCGTTACCGGTTGAGAGGAGACATGGAAAACAGGACAGACCTTGGGATAAATCCCTTCGTTTGTTCCAGTCAATGATTTTCCAAAGCTTTTTCCTGCCACAAATAAAAACGGAGGAATCTATTTTGCACAATGTAAATGTTCCCAGAGAGACCAGGACAGCTCAGGAAGGGTATGCAAACTCAAAAAGGCAGCGCAGAGGGGAATTTTTAACATTAATTTTAGATATTGCATTCAGATTTGATATGAATGTAAAAAGTACTGTCTCAAAAGACTCTGCTGTGAATTTCCTGGTATCATTTAAAGACAGTTTTGTTCACACTTCATGAACTGAGCAGGGAACGAGGAGAAAGATGGATCTAGATGGATGTGATGTTTTTTTTGATCATTTGGGCTCAGACTTGAAAAGCAACTTGCTGCTTTGCTCAGAAATAAGGACCGTGGAAAACTTCCTTGGGAAATGTCTGTAGAGCATTTCTTAATGGTATGTAAATAATTGAAATGTAAATATCGCTGTAACTCAGCAGACTGTGTTTTCTGTCTGTCGCGGCAGTGCTTGGCGTGTTGGAAAGGCAACACAAGGAAATGGGAGGCAGGAGGATGTTTCCCCAATCCCAGGGCACACTATGGATCCTGCTACAGCCTGCAGCTGTACCGCTGCCTCTAGGCTGTGATCTCGTCTGATCTCCAGCTCGGCCGTGTCAGATCAGGTCAGTTCTTGGCTGAGACACATTCCTGGAAAGTAAATCGGAGTTGTTTCCGTGTGTGAGAGGTGACTGAAGGTAGTCGACTGGGGTTGGATCACACCCCATCCCAGCCAGGGAAGGGAGCTTTCTGCCAGCTCTAGCTCCACACCTGCAGCCAAACCAGCAGTGCTTGCTGGCAGTCTGCAGAGCCAGTGGTGCTAACTGCGCAGCGCCCTGCACTACCCCTATGGAAGTGCTGCTGTTCCACTGCACAGGTGGGGAGTGGTGTGATGAAATATCTTGGTCAGGACCAGGTAAGAACATTTCTAACAGTGCAAGAACATGAAGCTGTATCTTCCATGTCCTGAGTTACTGCTCTAAAAAGGGCAGTTTTTTAATCTACGTGTTTTGAGTCCTTTCAGTTCAGTTTTTATAAATCCTGAACATCTTTTTGCAAGAAGGCAAGTTTTTCATATTATTATTTTCCCCAGCACTATGACTGTATACGAGCACAAAATTAATAAGGGAGGATTTTCTCACTCTTGCCTGGAGAGCTGGGAGTGCGCTGGTCTGGCCGATGCCGTTGCCTGGGCAGTGTTAATGTAGGAGCTGCAGGATTTGCTAGAGGTGGGAGGATTGCTGCAAAGCCTGAAGTCTGTGCCTGACCGAGGGCACCACCATCCCCTTCCCACCCTTCGCACAATTTAAGCCCCGAGCTGAGAGCAGCTGGCAGAGCAGGGGGCCTCGCGCCCATATGGATGTGTTACAGGATCCCACCAAGGTCCCTGTGGATGATGGGGTGTTGGGTGCTAATACATGTGCCATCAATTAATGCCTCTGCACTAGCACGGAGCAACTTGTTAATTCCTGGCATCTCTGAGCATGTGGCTGTGTTGATTAAGTTTTGGTGCCTTCTGTGGGGGCCATTGAAGGCACCGGGAAAGTTTGTTCTCTGCTGCTGTGTCCTACCTTGAGCCTCAGATGTTCTCTGATTCAGACCAGGAGCATTTTGGCTGGAATTTGTGATGGTGTTAGGTGGTTTTGCCCAAGGAAGCAGTGAGACAAGAGGCATCCTTGTTTCTGTATAAAGGGAGCTATTCCAATCCTTCCCTCTAGTTACGTTAAGACTCCCCCTTTTTTTCCTTCCTTCTCTCGTCATGGAAGCATAAGTTTCCCCTCTCAGCCCATTTCTCCCAGGTTGTTTCCAGCAGATTTACCTTCCATCTCCTTGACTTGTGCTGTGCTCCTTTCACTGCATCAACTCATCTCTGCCAGAAGGACAGGGCTCATAGGACACTTTCTATAAAGGACAGCCTCTTGCTCTACGATAGTTTGTTATTACTACTCCATAGAAACCCTGAGGATAGTAAAAAATGGTATACCTTCAGCCAGGTCATCTGAACAGGGCCAAGTCTTGCGCCCGTGCTGTTTCTGGTGCACACACCAGCTCCTGCAGGCTGGGTCCACATCCTTTGGCCAGAATTTATGGATGTCAGTTAGCCTGGCTGCTGTATCTAAAATTGCCATAAATACAGTGATGAGCATGCTCAGATTTACCATATACATTTTTTGCGATGTCCTTGCAGTGGCATAGCTGGTGTCACCCATACTGGATTTCACTGGAAAGAAGTCTGCCACGGTTAGTAACTTAAATAATATATGCTGAGTTTTGTTGAGGGAGTGACTGATCCCAAGCCTGGTGAAATAAAAGCAAGGACTAGCATTCTTTCCAGCGAGTTTTGGATGAGGCCCAGATTCATGATCACAATATACTGTCTTTTTTCATAATTTTGTGAGAATGGCTTTTTCTTTTGTGCAACAAACCGTAACTAAGGGGAGTGGGGAAGAAAGGAAGGCAAGGAGAACCACAGAAACGGTGCTAAAGGAATTTAAAATGAAAAATGCATTAAAAATTTAGTATGTGAGCAAAAGCAGACTATTTTGCTCTGGAAGGGTGAAAGGGAGGAAAAATTATTATTTTAATATGTACCAGGCAAGGACAAGCACAAATCTGACCACGTCTGAGAACAGCAGAGAGTCACAGCTTTGGCTTACATTGAGAAGTTCTGGCAAATATCTCCGTTTGAAAGAGAAGTGAGAGAAGGAAAGAGCCAGATCTGCCACATAAGCTCCTACGTGTTTACGTGAAGCTATGCCACACTTAGCTTTTGAGACTTTTTGCCTGATTTCAATCCATACGTTTGATAATAGGAAATGACATATTTATATTCATTCCTCACATTTCTCAGGGGTCTTTTAAAGAGTTAAGGGAATTAGTACAAATGGTTCTGCAAGCTTCTGAGTCATTCTTGCCAAGGTAACCTGACAATGAAGGGTCGGACTCTCTAAATACTGTAAATCTAACAGCACTGGGAGCTCATGGGAGTGGCAGGTAACTCTGAGATCTTTAGTGGGGAAAGACAATTTTCTCACATGAGCAGAGCAAGCTTGGGTTGGCTCCATCTGCAGGGAATCTTGGCTGTGCAAAGACTCCCTGCGAGGTCTGTTGTGTCCCACCTGGTCGGGCTAGTCCACCTGCGAGCATCACCTTGCAAGTTGAGACCGTAAAGAGCAGTGGTCAGACATCCTCCCAGTGTTTCTATATGTTTTGGGCTTTTCTGATGGGCTACTCTTGAACTCCCCATGATGTTTTGTGTTTTTCTTCTTGGGAAAAAGTTGTCTTCTAGGGGCTAAGAAACGAACCAAGAGAAAATCTGGTTGTGCCTTTCAGGACTCTTTGTACGGAGCTAGTTTCTTTATGAAACTGGATGTGTGTGTCAACAGTGTCTGTATGGAGATCTCTAGAAAGAGCTTTATCATGGAGTCTCTTAGAGAAAACAGTTCTTATTTGGGTGATATTTCCTTCTAAAAGCCGCTGTGCAGTCAAGAGGGAGGTACATACGTGAAAGCAGGAAGATGCAAACATGCAAGTCTAGGCCGTCCACATTAAACACCCAAGAGGGGGAAACAAACCCCCTCGTTTTCCTGCAGGAGTAGACATGAGTAAGAGATGTCAGTGCAGCTATGACATCTGTTTACATGGGGTTTTTATGCACCTGTTCACTAGGCAATAACAAATGCTTACCATGGTGGTAGCTGTATCACACGGTACATATGCTGCTTCTGACATACATAACACCTCTTTAAGGAAACACATGGCCCCATATGTCATGAGAACTTGTTTACATTCTACAATACAGTAATGAAAAATATGTTTCATAATAAATGTTTTCATCGTTTTTGTGTTTAAGGAAAGAATGGGAGTTTTGCGCCCTAGCTGTCAAGCGGAGTGTCCTCCCTCATTGTTCTCGCTGAGACGTGTGGCTATGGACCGAACTTCCTACAAGCTTTCAAAGTTCAGAGAAGTTGGTGTCTCAAGTGGTCAGTTTTAAGGACCAATGTCCATGAAAAAGGTAAAATTTAAAAAAAAAGTGAGATTGCAAAGTATGTTTGGGTGCAAATCAGAGTGTTTATTTATTTGACTTGTTATCAAACGCCCAATTTCTGGTCACTTTGACAAGAGCAAACAGCATGTATTGCCTGTGTAGAGCTCTTGAGATACTGAAGCCACTTCAGGAAGAGTATCCTGATGGCTTTGCAGCCCCATCTTTTATTTTAGTCACCCTGGAACCAAGAAGAGGAATCGTACTACTTCACAGCTGTAAAATGAAGCAGGTTCCTGCTTGAAGGTTGTCTAGTCCAACCTCCTGAGAAACTACTTTGAATAGCTTTTTAGCTTGGATATGATATGGTTCAGAATATTCAGATTTATGCTGCCATTTTAAGGCTTTTACCTTCTAGTCGTTAGTCTGTTTTCACTTGTCAATTTTTCCACCATAAAGACTGCTCATACACAGGAGTCTGCGTCCTCCATTCAGTCCTCGCTGCCAAGGCAAGACTTTGTCCTACAATTAAGCTAACAGTACTGTAAGAAGAGCTCAAAAAAAAAAGCTGTTCTCCCCTATGGGAGACAGGTCCAAGAGTTAATAATTCTTATTATAAGGAATTTCTTTCTTGATATTTACCCTAACTGTCACTTTCTGGAATTTATTTTTGTGGAGTTAGCTAACAAGAGTGAAAGTCAGACTCTGCCTTTTTAGGGGAATCCACTCATTTACAGACAAAACTGAAGTATGAATGTCAGACAAATGTGGATTGACAACTTTTATTATTTTGATCTAAGGAATGCTACCTTGATGTTTTGTTCAAATGCATCTTTTATCTGTTTAGTCCTTCTGCAAAGCATTATTCACCGTTACTTCAGCAGTTCATTTGATATCAAAGAATGGATGAAGAGAACATTTATTCCAAAATATAGTAGCCTAAGCTTGTCAGTTCTCCTTGTGCATAGATTTAGTGTTGTTTAACAACAAAGAATCTTCATGAGTTTCGTAGCATGTCCACCCCAGGTACTTTTTATTACCTTTTGTCACCTCTACCACATCTATCGCACGTGTATATTAAAAGAAAAAAAAAAAAGGATTTTATTTTCTTTATTTTCTTTATTTTTAAACTAGCTGCCTGATAACTTCTTTAGGTGCCTTTAGCTGCAGTCTTGTGAGAAATACAAACAGTGTTTGGTTGTTTTTTCTTTCTTTGCATTGGTTTAGATTTTATGCAGTGCAATATTTACTCCTCTCTCCCAACCTCCTTCCTGGACTGGAAAGTCCTTGTCTGTTTTGGCCAAGCTTGGACAAGTGGTGTAACCTTATGTGATCTGACAAACAGGGGCCACAGAACACTTCAAAACCTTCTTATGAAATGTGTCAATGGCAAAATGATCATAAAACTATAAAAATAGATTAAACTGCACTTTTAATGACATTTTCTGGCTTATGCTTTTTCAGTGTTAGTTTCTGAGTTTCCTGGGGCTTGTGCTGTGTGTTAGGGCATGAAGGTACTCTTGCCCACATGTATTTGAGGACAAAGATACAAATTTTGAGTACTCTATGAGCATGTGCTTTTGTGGTTTTGGTTTCAAACATGCTGCTCCAGTGTACTACCACATTGAAACACTCCTGCTGTAAGTAACTCATTTTGCAGAAAGTCTGATGCTCCCAGGATAACACAGGCCAACTCTGACTTTTAGCATCTCCAGGGCAAAACTTAATCCTACTCTGACACTTGCAATGTCACTGCAAAAAGTTAAAATGAAACACCTCCCAAACTGTCTGGTCCCTGCAGTTTGCATAATAGAGAGAAATATGATATACTGTTTTAATACCTGAAGAAACCTAAGGCCCTAATTCAACAAAGCATACAAGTCTCATTGACTTCAAGGATGCTTGAAGGTAGCCTGTGCTTCATTGCCTTGTTGAATTGGGGCCATAGATATAGTGATCATGTACACCCTATGAAAAACTGACCTGGCTAAAAGCATGGGCTCACTAGGCTTTGATAGCACTGGGTTTCACGTAGAAATAATTCCACTTCCTTAAAAGTATCCCTTTAACACACCAAAACAGAAGGTTTTCTGTCCATAGGATAAATTCTCAGCTGACGGAATCATACATAAGACTATTTCTCCCCATACTGAAGCTTGGTTTTCATCCCACAGTTATATATATACACCTATGAAAAAAAAATATAAAACATATATATGTGTGTGTATATATATTTGTAGGTTATTCCCACAATTCGAGCCAAGACTGCTTTTGCATTTATAATTGTACATGGAATACAGGGGACAGCAAATCTTGTTTGACTTAGAATTCTTGGCAGTCATTTCTTACTTTTGAACACATTTGCCCCACTTTTTATCTTATTCATTACAACTATATAAATAGAGGAAATTCAAAAAGATTTTGGACACATTTAAGTGTTGTATTTTAATCTATGTATTTTTTTATGTCCTTTAGAAGAGGATGATATTTTCAACTTCAATTGTGTTAGAGTACACCAGTACCTTTTAAAACAGAGTCTGTAATCCTGTTGTCAGGCTTTTGAACATTAAATGTATTACTGAAATTTGCAGTGAAATCTTACCTATTAATTTCTCCTATAAACTCTACTGATCTGGACTATTGCTCCTGTACTTAGGTGTCTCTTTACATCAGAGTGCTGACAAGCTTTATGAATGGGAGAACGGCATCATTTAAAAAAGAAAATAACTTGAAATCCCTAAGGAAGAACAGTTTCCCTGCATTTTAAGGCAGCATGCAATGTTTCATCAGTCTGAAGCCAACCTTTTTCTGACTTATTTTCAAGTCAAAAAACAATATAACAACATACAGAAAATTGGCACGATAATTAAATAATAATTTTTCTTCCAATATCTGATCAAGCTGTAAAGAGAAAAATCACAAAGATAAGACAAATTTTATTTTGCTATCATATGCGGTGAGTAATTTCTGAGAATTATCGTTTCCTCGCTACAGGGAACCAATGCTCACTAATAGCAGAGCCAAGGAAAATTTCTGAAAATTGTTATTGTAATGTTTAGATAATGAGATCATATTTTTTTCCCTTATGAAGTACAGGTGCAAAATCTAAACACTCTGCTCCCCGAAGTGCAACTTTCCAGCCATTTCTTTCTTAAGAAGTCCTTGCAAACTTAACCAGCCATCTATTAATGGGCTACTGATAACCTTAGTAAATCTTTTTTTTTCCTCTTGCAACTCTACCAATGCAAAAAAAAAAACAAAACCCCAACAACTCCAGACATTTCTGCTCATTGATTTTCTTTCTCCCTTTTTTTTTTCCTCATTTTTTATTTTTTGAGGACCAGTCAACCTACAGAAGAGCATCTGCTGGACCCTGAGTGGAGAAGCAGACATGCGGAAGCCTTGCAAATGTAAAAGCCAGGAATGGGTCGGACCCCATATGGTGAGTGTTTGCTCTTAACGAGGAGGCTCTTTCTCCTTCAAAAGAAGGGAGGTAGCACCCTCTAGCACTGAGCCTTTGCTACCACTCCAACGACAGGCACTGCCAAACATAAATCAGAGTGATAACAGCCTCTGCTGGGGATTCAGACCCACATTTTCCTGCATGGAAGATAAAATCTTTTCTGGTTCTTAATTCAATCACATACCCAACTGGCAATCTTGCATATCAAAATGGGAATCCTGGGAGGCTGCTGGAATATGCAGATCAACAGAAGCTAATTAGCATTTACTTGCAGCCATCCTTAACTGATTGGCAGCACAGCTGTGGGGACCAAGCAGAACATGCTGAGTTGCATATTTGTATGGCCACCTGCCATTTGGTAGGATCCAAAATAGTGTAAACTACCACTTCACAATAACTCAGTGACCTTAGTTTTGAAGTAATATTGAATAGACATATTTGGCTAACTGTATAATTAGTGCTTATTTCACCTGACATGCAGTTCAACAATAGGCTGTGCAGCAGTACCTTCTTAATTTGACATGTTGATATCTTAATTGAGATTGACAACTTGTTAGAGAGGTACTGTATTTCCAAAGCAGCCTGAGCTCTACCCACCATCACCGACTTTCCTAAACATAGGAAACAATGTGCTTTTATGCCTTAAAACGTATTCCAGCTATTCAGAATGGAGCAATCGAATGTGAGCGGAGCTGATGAAAGCAACGGGTCCATTTCTTGCAGAGGTTTTATTTCAGTACTTTTGTTGCTTTGCTCAAAACGTGCAGTGGAGTGGGGTGTGACCCAGAAAATAAAAATGTCAGGAAGTGTAACAAAGAAAATAAAGGGGGTAAGTGTGTTTAGGCAGACGGAATGCCAGCATTGCAGGCCAATTCACACAATGGTGGTGAAGTGAAAATGAATGAAAGCTGTACCAGTGAATTACTGTAAACCACTGAGAAGAGAGTGGTGCCTCTGGTGGCTAAGCAAGCAAAGGTCTATGGCCTGACTGCCTCAGCATCCTAATCTGGAAATCTGGGTTACCTGGATGTCGGGATACCTCTGTTTACAGGCAAAAAATAAGCGAAACAGATCAAATTTGTATAATCGTGACAAACTATGTATAAATGACCTCTGTGAATTGGCATGTTTTCTAAGAGTGTCTGGACTGCCTTGTAGCAACAAGGAATTTGGTCCTGTTTCAGAATGCATGCTGGGGAATTATGAGAAGTGTATGTATGGCTCAAAGTACATGTATGGGTCTGGTAGGTGGTGGGAAGAGTGCACCTAGGATTGCTGATCTACAAGAGATATAACGAAATAGATAGATGGTGCTTTAATACTCAGTGGAACATGTAATAGCATAGCGATACATAAGAGTGGAGTTCTTGTTCTAAACGGAGACTGCAGCCTGTGGAAAAATAAGTGTTTTCAATCAAAACTGTATCCTCATTATCCCTGTGTCTCATATGGACAGAAGCAAGACCTGGAGTTCACCTGCTGTTCTTTACCTGAGGAAGTGCTATAAAAAAGGCCTGCTATGCCTTAACATTACCTGTTCAATTAGTTCAGGGGTACATTGGAGGAACATGACCATAAAGCATTTCGTGTTTATTAAAGCACACACACATAAAACACATTCTTGATAATGCAAAAGAACAGATGAGTGTCCAAGTTAACAAGAACCCTCCCCTGCAGTTCCATGAACTGTGAGAGCTACAGATGGAAAGAGCCTTACCACCCCATTAAGTCCAGGTGACTTGCCTCTGCAGAAGTCGTTCCAATAATTGCTCAATGTTTATTCTTTGCTCCATTCTCCATCATTTTGTCAGTGTTCTTCAAGCAGAGACAGCTGCTGAGTGTTACAGCAGGGGGAGAGCGACTCTCTTCTTGAGCCCTGGTGTGAAGGCTTGCGCACATGGCCCCAGAATTGCCTTGGCTCTTTCTTTAGCCGTGCTGAATTGAACCATCTGCCTTCTTCAGCTACTGGAGGAGAAAAATCTCAACTTGACTACTAAGAAACCCTGCCAGATAAGTAAATATGTCTGTTTTGTAGATGATTTATCGCTATTGCAATCAATTCTGCAATAAGTGGTAATTACTGCAAGGTGTTGTAGGTGTAGCCTGCTTGCCCAATGCAAATGGAATGTAACAGGAATTCTCCCATTGTCTTGGATGCACTTTGGATCACTCCCACAATTATTGCAAAGTTGTGCTGCTCTGTTTCCAGACGCAAACAGGGATGCCCTTATGGTAGGGAGGTCATATCTGTCAAGAGTCTTGTTGCTGCCCTGACAGACATTGATTTCCCAGAAAGTTACTTGGACTTGGGGTTTTTGTGAGGATCTGAGCAGGCTTGATAACAGGTTGAATGTAGAGTGGAAGAGTCATAAGAGTCTAAGCTGATGGGAGGCTTGGCATCCTGTTAGGCAGGTTGCTGCAGCTCTGGGCTTTATGTATGTATGGGAAGACAGGGACCTAGGAGCATTGTCTTCTGAGCTCCGAGACTCCCATTCATGTAGGACTTCCAAGTTACTGCCTCCGTATTATGCAGCCAAGTGGAATTTTAATTAGAAACTTATCCAGACTGTTTGATAATTTTTCAAACCTTCTAGATTTCCTTATTTTCCTTCCAAATCAGAATGAAAACAAACTTCGGAATATTAAAATAATTCCTGTGCCAGAATTACATATCCTCATCCAATTCTACTTCTAAATTTGTGTCACAATAGGGTTTGTGACTGAACTATGTCATGTCGTAACATGCTGTGTGAATGACAGCCTGACATTATAAGCGCTCATCACAGTGCCATATACGTATAAAGATGTTCCAAGTTCTGCCAACAAACAGACATGGTAGTTTGGAAAAATGTGTGTTTGCTAAACCTCAGAAGCAGTAGTAGGAGCAAGGCAGTGAATTCATTCTACATCAGCCTACTGTTGTTGTGGTGCTTGTAAGAACTAAAATCTGATGGTGTTCATGGTGTATTTTTACTCAGAGTGCTGGCATGCACGATCACACATCTTCCTAAAGACATCTGAGCTGGCAGGTGCTATCAGATCCACACCGGGCATCTCTGACCTAATGGCTAATGAAATGGGCTGCTAAAGAGATTCTGATTACCTTTGACCATCAGTTTGTAGCAAATGACAAGGAGGCAGTGTCATTTGAAATTAAGGCAAGCGTTGCGAAGACTCTGGTAAGCTACATGAACATCTCCAGGTGTTCCTGGGGAATATATTGACCAAGTCTTGCATACCCCAGGCAGTGCTGTGTACTGATTTGTGAGACTTTCACACTTTGACGTGAGCATGGCATTTGCATCATGACTGCTCCATCACCTTTCCTCACCTCCTGTCTTAGGAGGCTCAGGAGACTACAGATGCCTAAATACGACAAAAAGCTCCTGGATCCTGCAGAGGCATTGCTGGGAAATACTTTGTGACATCTCTGAGGTTGGAGAGGGTGACGCTGTTAGCATTAAAGCAAATTATATGCAACTCGGCTTCCTGTTAGTAAAGAAAGCCACTCTACTTATTCAGGAGCACATTCTGGATTTTTCCCTTAGTGTAAGTGTCCATTTCTCACACCCAGGTGAGATCCCATGAGCAGCAGGACAATTCACCCATCAGGCAGGCTCTGGGATACCTCTTCCTTAGGGTTCATCCTGATCTGTGGTGATGCTTCAATAGTTAATTGGACAACTCCATTTCAAAAGCCTGTGCTTCGAGCTGAAGTGGGATGCAGTCCTCGCTAAAGACTTTTGCTTCTTTTCCACTATGCAAAATAACAAAAAAGACTAATCTTAAAACTGCTCTTAATGAGTATAACCAAAATATTAACAGTAGTAAACAAGAATACATTTGCTCATAACTTGTCATATCAGTGTAATAAATTAAGCCAGAAACACATTAACATTTGACAGCTTAAACAATGCAGGAAAAAATACAAACCTCACAGGGACTATGTGAAGCATGTTGGCAGTTTAACAGACATTTTGAGATGTAGATACATATATCAACCTTTCTGAATTTAGTCTTGATAACTCCTTTTCCTCTGTGTGCCAAAACACTGCCGTGTGAAGACTAATGAGTTCCAGATTTGTTTATCTTTGGTGGCTAAGGCAGATTCATGAGCCCCTTGAACCTATTTTACAGCAGCCATGTGATACCAGCGTGCAACACCAGAGGCAGGAACGTCTCTTGTGCTGATGGATAATACGGCGTGCTAAAAGATCTTACAAGAAAGATGTGCTTGGCCATCTGATACAAGGGACCATGTCAAATCTGTTTTGGGTGATCTATATGAGTGAATTGTCCTGCCTGTTAGCTTTCATATGTGTCTTATGTTTATGTTCAGAGGTGTAATAACAAATGCTTGGATTAAACCTCACACACAAAATAGGGATTATTATGTCTAACAGCAAGACTTCATGTCATGCACTCACCAGATTTTTGTATGGGTGATTGTTTTTTCCAAACTTTTTCTCATATTGCGTGAGCTCTCAAATAAACATTGTAGCTCGGGAAGACCCTGGGCCACCCAAGTGAAACTTCTTCCTTTTGCTTTTCCCTTGTTTGAGCTCTACTTCTTTATTTGGCCCTTTGGTATTTTTCTTTTTCCGTTAATCAGGGATTTTTGTGTTTTAATGTTCGCCTTTAAGATCTGCGGCTGTTCCTGGTGGAAGGAAGGCTTATCAATATGCATCTGCATTGAAGTTAACACACAACATTTTGTGTAGACTTTCGTGAAAGCAGAGCAGTTTCCTGGCGGAGGTCTGAGCTGGTGATTTCTTTGTGGACTAATCTTTGCTCAGTTCTGAAGAGAGTGGTTTGGATCCATCATCCCCTCTAACCTGTGCCTGATTTTTATCCCTTGAGAGGACAGAGGTGGTGCAAAGGCACCTTAAACAGCTTAAAGCAGAGAATGTCCCTGGACGACAGCTGGTCGCTGTGGTGGACCTGCCTCGTCTGGCCAGGGACAGAAGGGACAGCCAAGGCACTTTCCTAGTGATACCTGTAGGTAACACAGAGTAAGTTTAAACAACTCCCAACACTTTACTTTCTGCTTTCAGATTTTTTATTCATTATTAGCAGTGTAACAGAGACTCCAATGTACTCTTTCATTACAGTCCAGAAATTACTTTTTTTCCCTTGAATTTAAATGTGGAGCACCTGTTTAAGTAACTGTGTTGAGGTTTTTTTCTTGTTTCAGGAGAGGCATTTGGACTAATTACTTCTGTAGAGAAACCCCTTCTTTAGCAGAGACTGCTCTGTATACTCCTGTTTCTTGTAAGTAATATTTTTTCATAAGTTTTGACTGGTGCAGTCAGGTCATATTTTTTTAATAAACAGCAAGATAAGTCAGTAATGAATCCTTCCTCCCCTCAATTATGATTTGAGAATGATAAAATCCAAATGCAGCCAAAATCACACAGGCCTTTCTGTAGAAGTATGACAGTACGTACCTGTGTTTCATGCAGAAGGAGATGCAACACATGTATATCCTTGTAGTGTGTGACTTGGGAAGGAAGAGTAAAGAAAGGTTTGTTAGGAAAACTGATGTATGTATAGGGAATATTTTTGGGGTTATTTGTAAGAAAAGCTTACTTGCTGTTTGAATATTTAATAAGTCACCTAACATCTGGACTCTGTTTTTCTAGGAAGTGGCCTTGAGCTCTTGCTGACAGCGATGCTAAACCAAAGTCAGAATTTATTGGATAGTAAAGAGAGGGAACAAACACTTTTGGGTTACACTGCTCATGGAAGTCTCTTGTTTACTGTGTGCAGCACGCTCCTGCGCCAGCCCGATCCTGCCTGGAGTCCCCATGTGCCATGCGTTGTATGAACACACGGTGAGAGACAGTTCCTGGCCCGAGGCACTTACAATCCAAATAGAAGTGGCAGGTGAGAAGCGGATAGCGTGGAATTTTCTTTCATCGTAAATGGACATCTGAATTGGTGAGAGGGGGAAGTGATTCAGCCATAGGCAGGGATTTTGCCCACTCCTGGCGGTCACTGGACCTCCACTGACAAGTCATGCTGCTCTCTCCAGCTCTCTATTTCATGCCTGTCAAAGCAACCATTTTAATATCATTTTCTGAACAGAAGAAAAATGTGAAAAGAAAAAAAAAAGTCATCTCACATAAGAATGGTAGTCCATTTCTGTACCACAAGTGATGACTGTTCTTGTTCCAGTAAAAGCCAGACCTCCTCATAACATACCTTATAACCTGTTAATTATAATTTCCTTCTCTAACACTTGGATCACGCTACTAAATATTTTTAAATATCTATATATGTGTTTTTTAAGCTGCTGGGTTTGGGTTACACCTTTTCCATATGCCCAACCCACACAATCCCATCAACACTTTCACACACCAGTCAAACACTCTATATTTGTGTGAAACTCACTGAAGGAAAAAAAATTCCTATTACTACTACTACTAATACAAATTCATTTCTCACAACTATTAGTATTTTCCCGAATGCTGCTGAATGAATTTACTGCAATTGAACGTCTAACTTTCGGTTGTGTTGATGCAGTGCAGATTTTTGATTTATGTTGTAATTACTCCAGTCCCATCACCACATGCCTTGTTTTTTCCTTTTTTGCTCAACAAAGGTCCCTTTACAAAACTTAATCACTTTCTGTATGAGCAATCCCCTAATATATTTTATATTCTGTTGTTACTGGGAATGCTGTTCTGAAAGTTGATATACATTGCAACAGCAGGTGTTAAGACAGGCAAGTAGGGAACAAAAGCTCTTAGTGCATGAAAAAGTCTAATAATAGACAATTTGTTCACCTGGCACTGGCTGCATAAGCATTTCAGATGAGCTCATTGTTATTTGGTGATGAGCTTTCTGCTGGTCGCACCGATGATAATATGGAAAATCCAGGCTGTGGAAACAAAGGTTTGCTAATATTAGAACAGCATTAAATGGTGCATGATAGAGCTGGGGAGGTCACAGGGTGAGCTGTGGGCTTTAAAGCAGTGAAACACTTCCATAACTAGGAAAGCAATCAATAAAGACACAGTTGTGTATATTCTTGCAATAAAATTACATGTGTAAACATTTTCAATAACTCTACAACTGGGCAAGCTGTTCAGAGCAGGTTTGCACTCAGAAGTGTAGTTCAAGCTTTTTCCTGGCTCGTTGAAAATGTGGCCATTAGTTAGGGAAGCTCACCATGAAAAGCAGAGTTAAGAAATCTGGTCAAAATTGCACCATCAATCCATAAAGACAATTCTCTGCAGCGGTCCTGATGGGACTGCTGGAGCCATGGGGCAGTGCTGGGAGCACGGTTACACCCTGCTTGAGTCCCAAGCATGAGGCATGCAGGGGTGCGTGTCCAGACCCAGGACAGTCGGTGTGAGAAAGAGGACACTGATTCCTGGGAACACGTTGAATTCCTCCCTGCGTATTGTTGGTGTTGTGAGCATTTGGGAAGCTTTCTCATGCAGGAGGGGTGTATGCCTGCTCTGAGGGAGCCTGGAGGAGGGGAAAGATGGAGTCTGCGCTTGGCTGTTGTTCTCATCCATACCCCAGAAGATACAGTGGAAGTAGTGCTTCAGTTAAACAGGGCAATGTCACAGCTGAGTGTCTCTAGACCACCTTCTCCTTAGTGTGTACCCTGTCCCTAGAAAGAGGGCTGTATGGCTCGCCCCAAAACAGATAGCAAAATAGGTATCCTTAACCCTGAGGTGCATTTTCGTATCCTAATCTTCTAAAATTGAGAAAATCACATTGATTATAACATGCCATTAATTGTCATGTTTTTGCTTTTGGAGAGCAAAAATCCCTCTGATCTTTTTTATTTTCTTTGATTTCCATAGGAAATGCCACAGGACCCTGTTCCTATTTACTCCTTTAAGCCGTGCACAGAGTTGTTTGCCTGGATTCTGAGGAGATTGAGCATGAGGAGACTATAAATGCCATTGGATCTCTTTCCTTGGGCAGACTGTGGAGATGAACCTGGTGCCAGCCCTCGCAAGTGGTGAGCTTGCTCTTGGCTGGGGTTGTAATAAAACTTCATATTTGCTTCGCAAAGTCAGGTTGACCTTCTAGTTTAGTTGCTAATCAAAATTCTCAGTTCCTCAAGATTATGGGTACAGTTTCCAGGAAACAGTAAACTTATGGTGTTTAGAATTGCCATGTGTTAATCAGCCCCCCACCATGCATTGCGTTGGGCTCACTTTCCAAACCATGACTATTACAGAATCTTTTGGGCCAAAACCCTCCTCCCCATTAAGCGTAAACTATAGTGGATTGACAGTTGTATCAGTCAAGCAGGGCTTATTTCACACCAGTGCTATTCATCAACATCGGATTTGGTACTGCAAACATTTATAACAAAGTTAAGCTCATGAAGGAAGAGGTCAACATAATCCTATACTGTCCCCCAAAATAACCCTAATTAGAATATTGGGTATTGATAACTTTAACAAATACTTCACAGGTAGACAATGGTTTAAAAAAATAATGTTAGTGTCTGACGCTCCACTCTTCAGGTGGTGAATATACTGGAGAAGTCTGTAAATATTTAGCAATCAGTTAATGAGTTGCTTGACCAGAGCAGCTGTGCAGTGATGGCCTTTGTGCCAGTGTGCAGGTCTGTTTGGCCATATATGTATCATTGAAAAGTTGAGAACCAAAGAGTTAGTTTCTTCATACAAGTTGGTTTAGTTCTCCTCCATTCATTTTTTTTTTCTTTTAAAATGTCAGCTGGAATTTAGCATGTAAGTGTTTAGGTATCTAAAGGAAGGCCACAACACCGAGCACAGATCAGATTGCTTTTCCTTGCAAAACTCCCCCCTTTGCATTCCAGCCTGACAAAGTTTTGTTGCAGTTACTCAATACATAGTTAACTAAATGCTTTGAATGCTAATTAAAATAGATTATGGCTAACTGTTGGCCTATGCCATTTTTTTATGATGGAAGACAGCAACGAAGCAGAATCATCTACTATCATTATCAGCAGAGTGTTTCTTTTCTTCTTTTCTTATCCAAGCAATACTTAAGTACAGGCTCTGACATGCTTCTCAAACAGCCATGTTTCCAACAGAATTTCTTCTTCTGCCTTTCCATTGTCTTATCTTCCCGTTCACCCTGAATCTACCTTAAAACAATACATTCCAAGTTCCCTGGTTTTTTTATACTTCAAAATTTATATTGGAATTGTTTCAGGCCAGAATGCCTGCAGCCTCGTGCTCTGTACTCAGACGTGCATTCCCATTAATCAAAGGAAAGATGAGTAAAGAGGTACAATCCACATTCTCATTTTGGAAAATTAAAAGGCAGTATCGTTATTAAAAGGCAGTTCTGCTAAATGTTTTCTGATGGAGGGAGAACTGGGACACACTACATTGTCTGGTGAGTTTGCCAAAAATATGACACCAAGAGACACGATAAATGAATGTATAAATAGTAATTGTTCTGAAAGGGGTAGTCATAAATCACAAAGTGAGTTGCAGGAGATTTCTTTCTCAGTGATACTTGAAATGTGATCTACCTTGAATTAAAAGAAAATCAGATATCCTCTTTTGGTTGCGTTGAAATGATAGAGAAACTGGAAATCCAATTTCCCTGAAGCAGAATCCTATGCAAAATATGAAGCTCTGCAGTAAACATTAGACCAAGTTTTGCAAAGAGGAGGGGTTTTTGAAGAGCGCAAACCAGCAATTTGTTGGAGTAAGAGGTTACTAATCACACAACACTTAGGGTCAGCAAAGTTCTGGCCCTGAATCAGCGATGCACTATGACAAATTGCATCACTCCAATAAGAATAGATAAGTTGCTCTGTGAAGTTCTGCAACAGATCTCGAAAGACCTTTTCCCTCACAAAGCAGCTTGTGTTATAATGAAATACAATCCTATTATTCGTTGTGATCATTTATCAGCAGAATTTGACCTGTCTCATGCTGTCTGTGTAAATATTCTTCCCAGGGTTCATCTACTGTGCTTTTGGGTGGAGAAATTACCTGCAGACCAACTCTTCCCTATTTTTCACTGAACAGCATCTACATTAGTATGTGCACAACCTAGGAAGCAGAACTGCTGAAAATCTGGGATCTGAAGAGTTTGTAGGGTGGCTGAGTGCTGGACCTTATCAAAATGTCATTCTTCCCAGCAGCTGGGGTCCTGTGGATGAGACCCTGCAGATCCAATCCAACTCTGATTTAGATATTAGACCAGATACAGGTTTCACAGGGCACTTAAAGCCTGTGTCCTCCGTGTTTGCAGAAATCCTCTAGCTACCTCCCTCTTCTCTGCTCTTCCAGGGGTTTCTACATGGCCAAGTTTCTGCCATAGCTATAAGCAGGGGTGGGTAGGTTGGCATCACCAGCTAGAATTCGCTGTAATTGCATTTGAAAGTAGACCCTTGATAAGATTTGGAAACAAGGACTGGCTGAATTATGCAGCTGCGTGATTTCATTTTATTTGCTTTGGTTTCAGAGTCTGCCTCTTGTCCTGCTTGTTGTTTGTCACACTCCCTTGTGCTCTAGTTTAGATCAAAAGAGCTCTTCTATGCTTCCTGTTCATGTAGCTTAGGATATAGGGACAGCCCAGGAAAAAAGCCTGGGGCATTGAAAACCACAAATTTGCTTGGAGAAACCCCGTTTTGGAAAGGCAGTGAGAGCAGAGGCTTGGCAGTCACGAGGGATCTAGAGTGAAGGGGATGTAACTGGGACCTGATGCACCTCACCAGCCCTTTCATCAGGTTGCAAGGGAAAACCCAAGCGTTTCTGAGCAGGAACATTGGCCATCAGCTGCAAGTCCACTTGGGGCTGTTCAAAGACTACTGTATTTTTGGTATTCATATAGATTTGAAGTGATCATATGAACATTACTTTGTTTTCAAGTATTGTTCTGCAATAGCAGATGTGTGTCTCTTTTTCACTGGGTACCTGAACCCCAACTACATGATGTAGGCAGTTGACATGCTCAGGCAGCCTTGATGTTCGTAGGCTATTGATGCGCTTTCTGATTTCATAAATCGTCCTCTTCTGACACAATGATTTCCGCAGTAGCAGAGAAGCTAATCTGGTTGCCAGAGTGGCGGGTGCAAGGCTGAGATTTCTTCAGCTCAGTAGCAGGAGTCAAAACACTTGGTAATTTAGGAGTTAGCTGAGTACGCTTCTTTAGTATAGCCTGCAGGTCAGCCATTACCTGCTAGTAAATAGGTAATAAATAACCACTAACAGTGTCAGCTTCCTCCTATTTATTCTCTCATACTATATTCTGAGTCTATTTGTGCCACAGGAGAAATTACCTGGTCGGAAAGGCACAAGCCACAGACAGCTCTCCCTGCTGATGCCTGCACAAGTCTGTGTGGAATTGGTGCCTCGGGCTGTCCCCGATACCTGCAGGACTGCTGGTAAATCACCGCTGCCGTAAGGGAACTTCCAACCAACCTAGCTGTGCCTCTTATCTCATGCATATCTGCATGGCTGACCTGGTCACCAGCCAGGGATCATTCTCCAGCTGAGGATTTGGCTTTCCCGTACAATCTGGTCTTCTGAGGAGAGCAAGGACTCAGGCATGATTGCTGCCTTTCTCATTCTTTCTCCTACATTTCGTTTGGTTTACTCACCTTGCTAAAACTGGCTAAAAGGTATCTGTCAGAAGATTGATGCAATAAATTTCATGCTATGTCTCCATTAAGTGAAGTATTTTCTGCCCATTATTCATCCAGCTCCTGGAGTTGGACAGATAGTTTGTACTAATAAAATACACACTAATATGAAAACACTTTTCAAGCCAAATCTATTAATTTTTTTTTCCATTGTCTGCCTGGTTCTACACATGAATAAATGAAGAGAGAGACAGAGACATGACATGATCTGCTATGTAAATCACCCAGTACATCCCAAGCCATCTTCTGGGGCAGTGCTAACTAATTTATGACAAGTCACCCAATAGTTATTAATAAGTTGTTAAAAAAAAAGTTAAACCAGTAATATTTCTTGAATTAACAACGCCTGACTTGTGACTTGAATCAGTCCGTTTATTTTTGGCAAAAGGGGACAAAAACCATTATCAGTTTCAAATGCTATGCTCAGAAAATTGCATTTTCCCTGCCTGTGAGTAGGTGTTGATTCACTCCTTAATTGCTGGGAAAGACTCGGGATTGTGTTGCTTCGCTGCACAGTCCGTTCCCTCACCCAGAGGGATGAGACACTTTGTGCCACCTCATCACACCTGTAGAAGGTATCGCAGATCCCAGTTTGCTCTGGAGCATTGCGGTGGCATTAAACCCTCTCACATTTCCCAGCCTCAGGATTTGACCAACCGCTTCAATCTGATTCTGGGTACGCTGAGCTTTGGAAGGCATGGCTGCAAATTTGGAAAGCACACTAGCATTATGGGTTCCTGCTAAAGATGCACATAATTATTAAAATACGTCTCCCCCTCGCCAGTGGAGGATGGCTCCATGGACGTATGTTCTTAATGCATCTTAGGTCCAGAATATGTTCTCTCAGTACCCTCTGAAGCCTTCATGCTTCCTCCTCATTCCATTAATGGGGGACCACATGCTGTGTACTCTGTTTGCCTCCCCTTGAATTTTGCACTGAGCTTTCAATTGGCAGGATTCAAACTGATTATTTTGGCTGCTCTTTCCCCTCGAGACATCCAACTCTTACTGCGCATCATTTTTTAAAAAGGTGTCACTGATACTTCAGAAGTCATCAGGGATCCACTCTGGTGTCCCTAAGGATGAGGGAAGAAACTCGTCTGGCATTAGGAAAAGAACTACTTCCCTTAACCACCAAGTCGCATGCATGTGGGATGGCAGGCTTCTGCTGGAAGACCTGTCTTTGTAGCCCCTAACCAGAAAACTGAGAATTTGACGAGGGAGACTGGTAGCATAAGACTCAATTCGAGCACTGCGGATATTTTGACAACATTTTTTTTCTAAAATGCATGAATATTGGGTGGGCTCTCACATCCCCAGATTTTAATCATTTGAAGATTACCAGCCCTCATGTCTTGCATTAGCCAAGGATATTTACTTCATTTTCCATCCATTTTTCTTCCTTTTGTCACCTCAGTTTTGCTGCCTGCAAGGAAACAATGTATTGTAGATAGGCTGCTTTGCCCTTAGGAAGCATACAGCAGATTATTTAGCTCTGATGCTGCTCTACTTCTCCTGACAATGTAGCCTGCAACTCAGCTGCTACCTAGCTGCAATCCAACCTATTTTTCCTAAGCAAAGTTAACCCTTTATTTGTTAAGGGAATTACCTCTTATGTGCTACAGTGTCAGTCACGCTGAAATTTCTCCCTCTGAGTCCCAGTGTGCAGATCCAAGCCTGCTGCCACGGTGGTGTAGCACACAGTCAATTCAGCCCTAGTTTCTCCTGAAAGGAGAGTTCAGCTGAGCTTTCTGACCATAATTATCTAAAAATGTTTGGAGCCTTTTTATTTGGAGCCTTTTTGTTCACTGTACATAATTTTGATTAATCTCATCGTTATTCCAAACTATTATTGTACACGTATGTATTGTTTTTTGCAGTGGTTAAGCAATTAGTGTCCTGTGACTGATACAGCAATATTGCAAATGCTGGTGTTATTCATAGAAATGAAGTTGCCTTGTGTTAATGTTTTTGCAGACCAGACTTCACCTGATGATGAGAATATTCACAGGGAGTGAAGTGTAACTGGTTTCGGCACTCAGAGAATTATTTGTATGTAAGATTTTGATTTCCCATTTCAGATGAAACTGAGAAATAATTGGGTAAAGTTAAACCAGCTTAAAGACGGCTAAAGAGGTGTGGAAGCTGGAAGACTGCGTAGGCTTGTGGGGGTGCCTTTCCAACTTCTATGAATCCACTCTCCATCGCTTTGAATGAGCTGCAAGTGCAGTGCCGCAGGGCTGGGCTCACTCCAGTTAAAAGACCCTCACTGGAGAAGGGCGAGAGCTGCCAGCAGCACATTTTGCAGATGCCCGCTGGCTCTGGAGCCTGTCCCCAGCCCCATCGGTGTGAAACAGCCCAAACATTACTGACCCTTCCGGGCATGATGTAAAAAACCATCTGTATGCAACAGCTTTGGAGGAGGCCTGATGGCATGGGATTTGGAGCTGGGTGGAAGGGGCTACATTCTGCCACTTGATTTATTGGCTGGTCAGATTAATTTGCTTTGTTGTGCAGGAGGATCATTATGTTGCCAGGTGTTTATTCCAATTGGACTGCGAATCTAGCTAATTGCCAGGGCACCTAGAGCTTGTGAATAACCGTTTTGTGAAAACAAATCTTAATCTAAATGTACAAAAGAACACAAAACATCTTGGAAAACAACCTCTTTAGCTATTGGTTGGACACCACAAAGTGGCAAGACATTAGGGCACTAGGACCGGCTGGGGTTGTGGACCCAGTAGCACATCCTGGAGCAGAGCTCTTGCCCTCAGTGCACAGGTAGGACTTGTCTCAGGGCTGTATCCAGACATGATGCTCACCGTCGGTATTCTCATCTCTGCATGAGTACATGGCAGCCAGAGACCAGGGAGTCCCCTCCTCTTCCTCTGCTTCACAAAGGGGGAGTTCAGTCGCTCGCCTGGCAGGGAGGGGAGAGCAGCAGAGCCAGGTGCAGCGGGAGGATGGGGTCACCCCCCAGGTCCTGCTGCCCATCCAGCATTAGCACAAACCTTGTGCAAGCCAGCGGGTACGGGCCAGGATGCCAGGGGTCCCAGATTTTGTCATCTGCTCTTCCAACACCCGTTCTGTCTGGCCTTGTTGTTCAGCATCTTCTCCTTGTCTGCCTGCTCTCCTGAGGGTGAGCCATGTGGGGTGGGGACCATTTCTGATGGTCAGCAGAAGAAGGCTTTGCATCACCTGGTGCCTCATCAATGTGGGGACCTACTCATTCACTCATTTGAAGCACACTGTGGCAGGACTTACACTTCTATTTATTTTTACTCTTATTCTCACAGGTTATGGGTGGTGCCTTTTTCTTCTTCCCACTTCACTAGTGCAGTTGTTAAACATTTGAAAGCTGCTGGGCACATCTGAGAGATATGTCCTACTCGGTCTCAGGAAGTGATAACTTTACTCCAGCTTTTAAACAATAATGAAATAAATTATTAGCTCACCATAGAATTTAATTGCACAGTTAAATACATCATTTACAGGGCTTTTAGCATGCCCTGCTAAATTCTGCAGATTTTCCATCTAATCTCTATAGGCCGTTGTTATATTTTCAGAGATCTGTATGGGTTTCATTCCTGTTAAATGTATCCGTAAATCACAGCAGCAAAAAAAGCCTGACACATTTCCCTAGAAATTTGTGTTGCAGCCTGAGCTCCTAACCTAGTGGCTTTGTGTTCAATAGGTCAGCCGAGATGCCGTTTGTCATTGCTCTTTAATTACCATGGAACCTCTAATCCAGGCCACAAATTCCTCCCTGCCCATACTTCTTTTTACTTCAGAATGCGTATCTAATAGCAACCAAGGACTTTTCCTATTTTCTCACTTGGAATCTGTTTTGGGAGCTTGGAATTGCTATCTAACTGAATCAGTAACATCTGTGACTGTGGGGCAGCTTGAGTGGGAATAGTTAGAGGGTTAGACAGATTTCCTGCCTTTTAAGACTCTTTTCCTCTGAAGAGACTGCTCTGGGACAATCCAATTGCATTTAATGCTGCTTCTTCCCTTTTTCTTTTTGTTGTTTTTGTTGTTTAACCCCGTCTTTTCTCCCCCTTTCTTCCTCTCCCCCTTCCCTCCAAGTTGTTTGGGTTTAAGAAGTAAAAATTATTTTAAGGAACCACGCCAATGTTTTGAAAAGTTTCAGTTTCAAACACATGAAAAGGAAAAGTCTGAAGGGATTCCTAGAACTGTATTGCCGCTTGCAGGTATGGCTTTGATTTTCCTTTTGGCAGGCTTTCGCCATTCACTCTTTCATTGCCCTTCCAAGAAACACTGCTGGGTGCCTAAAGACCGGGATGCTTCTTACACTTGGTGGGAGAAGATAACAGTAATGCTACAGTTTGCGCCTTGAAAGATTAAAAGCAACATTTATTCCTTACAGTACTTTCAAACATCTTCAAGTTAATTTAAAATCCATTTTAGAGAACGTTTAACTACTAATACTGGATTTTTATTTTTTTTTAAATCTGCACACACCATACCTGTTATTTAAACTGAATAAGAGGTGGATTAAAGTCAGCACAATTCTTTAAAGTGTATTAACTGCTTTGAGCAGTCCTTCCTTCCCTTGGAAGGAATACCCTGTGCCTCTGCAACTGGTCTCTTTATGATATCTCTGTAAAAGTTCTGGCAAGAAATGACCATACTTTGAGAGCAAATGTCCATTTTTCAGAAACTTTTTGCTCCCTCCGTTTTTTGTTGGTAACTGACCTCATTGCTAGTCAAGTAGACAACAAAAGTGTCTGTCCCCTCCTTGTGGGGCAGCTGATCAATTATTCATATGACTAATGAGGATTTTGAATTTTCAGGCAAACTCCGATGGCATTTTTAAAGGCTTGCATCACTTCCGCAACATTTCTCCCACACCTGCACGCTTCAGGCAATCAGGTGTTTAAAATTACTGATGCAGAGCTTTGCCCCTTCTCCTCCTGCAAGTGCTTTGCTCAACAAGGGAGTCCTGTGGCTATTTTGTCTGTTTGTCTGCGTGAGGTATTTTCTGTGCTAATTAGCGTGAGGGGAAAGGGGAATTCGAGAGGGCTGTGTTAATTAGCAAAAGGGATCACATACTTTGCCTTATATTAATTTTGAAATGACAAGACACAGGTGCACTTCCAGTGGCATTGTAACGTGTGTTAGCATTTAAGGTCCGTCCTTTTTTTTTTCCCTATGGATTGATCTTTCTTTAGTGGGAGAGTATAAAACAAAAAATCTCAAAGTAAGAAAGCTTCTGCTGAAGAGAAGAGCTACATGATGTGAAAAGGCTGATTATGTTTATATTACATGTTCTCCTGCAAAAAAACCAAGCCCCCCAGCTAGTAGGGGAAGAAAGGTCACTGGAACTGAAGAAACAACTGACTCAGTGTCTCAGTTCTGAAGGAAATGAGCCCTTTGGAGATGAGAGGGATTTTCTGATCTAGTTCAGTGGAAGGCATGCAACTATGAAAATAAGCTTTTCCTGTTATGTTGGAGAATAAAGCAGTGAATCAGAAGGACTGGGACTGAAAGAAAAAAACATTACATTTAGTTTTGTTTTTTCCTTTAAACGCTCCACAGGCGATTGGCAATGTTGTGTCCTTCTCCCGGATTTTCCTCCACAGCATCCTTAAGGAAAATGAGAGAGTGAAAGATTAACAACAAATTAAATCCTTGTTGTATGTGACAGCCCGGCTTCCATGGTTGGGCTGTTAAAGACCCTTACCAACACTGGTCTACCTGATGGCAGGAGGTCCTGAGGTCTTCACGTCTGCTTTTGTACCCACTGCACATGAACATTTGAATGTGAAGGAGATGGTAAAAGGCTGACTGTCTGAAGAGCCCTGTACAGGGAATCTGGTACATATGTATCACATCTTGAATGTTGACCTGAGCCTATATTCCAGCCCAAACTCGCCTTCAGGCCACATTTTGTGGAGCTGAGTTTGCAGTGGCTTTTGCTGAAAGTGAAAATTAGAGTTTGCATCACTGCTGGTCCATGCCCCAGGGAAGATCCTAGATGGGCTGGTGCACTTCACCTTGTTAGGACACTTCTGTCCATGCTGCTTGCCCTGACAAGCATGTCTCAAGAGTGCAAAATCCTGCCCGTTATATCAGTCACCACAAGGGAAAGCAGGACCTGTGGGCAGCATGAAGCAGAGATGCTTACACAGCAGTGTGGATTTCTACAGCTGAGGTACAGATGGCAAATTGAGTTTGAATATAAACAGCAAAAAATGATCTTAAACTTAGCTTGTTCCCTTACTTGCCATCATAGGGTTACTTTGGACTTAGTCTTTGCGGTCGCTGATAGGTACACAGGAATGCCTGTGTGGTGGTAGCCAGTTTTTATTCTAGGTTGTTTTGGTGAAGGCTGTGATAGGTCTGTGGGGCTACCAAGGGTTTAGAAATGCGCTGAGGACTCTTAAGTCCTTATATAAAATGTAATGGCATTGTGAAGTATGAGCACCGTAAATTTTTCAGATTATTGGTCACTTGAAACATATATACTTGAGAGCTTTGATGCATATGCCAGTCATTCAGTCATTCTTGGACAATAGTTTTGCTCTGAAATAAACCCAGCTGGGTAACTACAGCCACTTTCCACCGTAGCAGTAGGCACAAAGCATGCTTAGTGCTACGCTTGCAGCAAAAGCGACTATTTTGAAAAAGCAGATCGCCGTGGAAGTTGATCAGAAATGCAACAGAGGGTTGTTTTTAATGGCTTTGGGGGAAATATTAAGATTTATTCCTGTAAAGACTTACTCAGCATGTTGCACAAACTCCTCTTAGCACACTAATAAGTCAATGTGTTACCGAATGCTTAGCCATTATAATTACAGCCACATGTTGTCCTTTTTACAAATAGGTCTGGCTTAATTGCATCATTTTTCAGCAGGATTTATGTGGCCCTGTTTAATCTAAAATTAGTACATGCACAAATGAAGTGCAAACTATTTTCCATCACTGAACTGTGAAAAGTTCTCTAGAACAGAGATATACCAACATGTTCCTAAAAAGATGCAACAAGCAGTCAGGCAACTTTGTGATTTGTGTGTGTGTCTGCACCGATACAATTTTGCTAAAAGTAAGAAAAAAATATACTAAAATATACATTAACTGCAAAATGACCAAAAAAGTCATTTAAATGATCTAAATCAAGCAGTCTTTTTTTGATTATCACCAGTAAAACAAAGGATGGGGGAAATCATAAATCTATCTTGCTATTGCTAGCTTTCAGCATTTATTAAATACAGTAAGAGCTAGTGCATTTTATATATTACATCAATCTATCACATGTAAATATATCACATTTATAAGATGCTCTATAGGCCAAGACTACATTGGCCTAAATTCTAAGTCGCTGTGACTAATATTCCATATTACCTATGTAGCTCCGAGGGCCGAAGGAAATGCATAGGATGTGGTAGGCTTAGGAGTTTGGGTTACCTGAACCTAAGTCAGATATAGCAATTTCAATACTTACATATTGATTTGAAGTTTGGAACATCTGTGATTTGCAGAAATGTTGGAACATAGACGTTGAAATATAAATGCATGACCAAATCTCAGCTAGAACCAAAAGCCTAATGCTGGAAGCAGATGAAATCCTCATTCAGTTTGCATCTGATAGGGAAAAGTTACTTGGACTTCAGTAGCTCAGAGATCTTGCCATCCAGAATGGTGATTTATTTGCTGCTCTGAGCAAGCCTCCTGACTTTTAGTGGGTAAATCAGAAAGCCTAGAAAGGTCCCTATATCGCTTAAGCACGGATATGGAAGTGCCAAGACTTGTTCTGCCTCTAAGCATAGGAGTTTCTCTGTCAATTTTTTTTTTTTTTGCGCATGTCGTCGTGGTGAAAATATGTGTAGTTGCAATGTAGATACATGCAGGCTTTGAAAGCTACTCAGTTTTGTGTGATGTATGATTTGGGTAGAAAGTAGTCTTCTATTCTATTAGTAAAAATACATGAATATTTAAAATAGCCCTTGGTTTAAATTCCATGTTCCTGATTTTTACAGCTTGAAAGTATTTTTCTTTGTATGTCTGAATGGACAAAAATTTCACAGTTAAAGCAGAGCGCCTATTGACCTGTCTGGTATGATGTCCACCATGAGAAATGCTCATTGCTGTGGGTATGAATGGGTTAACATACTTACAAACAGTAGCTTGCAGGTCACCGCTGTTTCTCTCTGCTTCAGCGTGTCACCACAGTAATTCATGCACTGAAACCTTAAGGCTATATCTGGTAATGTGCTGCAAACAGAAGCTTCAGCTGAGCTGCCTCTTAAATAGTGCAGTTCCTGAATGAGCAGGACGATCCTTGGTGGTCCTTACCATCCATGAGATACCTGTCTGCTTCTGTGTTTGGCTTGAAGTTGTGCTTATGGAGTGTGTTATTCCAAAGCTGAAAGATCTGATAAACCAGTCATGGTCAGCTGGACCCATCGTTCCGGGCAGCCCTTTAATCTCAGTCCTTTGAGATGACAATGGAGGTGTTCCCAAAACAAGGCACATGGTTTCTCCCATGGTTCATGATTACACTGATGTTTGAACCAGGGTACCAGCCTTGACAATCTCCCTGTCGCCTTCTGCACATTCACAACTTCTGCTTTTCCTAAGAACATTTATTTTGTAAATTAAAGGCAAGTGCCCAGGCTGAGGGGCTTGCTACATTTTGTAAATCAGGAGCTGAGCATTTACCTGGTCCTTCCCATACAGGCTTTTCCAAATGTACTTTTATGAAAGCATATAAGCACCATTAGCTTCACTTCATAAGAGCAAAGTGTGATGCAGGGCTAGGATGTGGGCATGACAATCACATCTGGAAAAATCATAGGTGGAAAAGGAGGCACTGCCGAGTTTTAGAGAACCTTTCCCTAAGGAGGCACAAACATCCTCTGTGGATGTGGCACCACTCTCAGCAAAACAGCCTTGACGTAATGTCCTTTTAGGTGGAAAGGAGATTTGTATGGCTTTGGCTTCTCATGCAGGATGTACAAATCACATACAGAGCACAACACTGTCCTTGGAGCATGGAGCTTGGGTCTTCCAAAATAATGGTCTACCATATAAAAGTGAGAGAAGAAGGTTGCTCTGCCATGTACTATGTAAGTTAATAATTTACAAGGTTCTGTAATTTTTGGTTACTGCCACAACTGAATAAGCATTTTTGGTGCTGTATATGTGGTTTTGAACATTTTCAGTTAAACAGCTTATGACTCTTCTGATTTAGTTGTATTGTTTCTCTGTAGTTTGTTCCTCTCCAGAGAGAGCAACCTTAGCCTATCTGCATGCCAGGGGAGCAATCTCCATCTGTTGAACATTTGTCAGATGAACTACTGACCTACACTGATCTAACACCCTGCTACACCTGCGAGCTGCTCAACCATGGCCACCGGGCCACTGAGTGACATGGAATAAGATGCACCCGCAACAGCTTGGAAGAAACTGGGTCGCTTTTTTATAGACTTTAAAATAAAATATCAATCAAAACTCCTTCTGATAGTGATAAAGCTGGAAGCAATTTCAAGGCTTTCTTAAGCAGAAAGGGTGCTCTTGACTGTTAATTTCCAGAAATGAACACTGAAACATTAGCCTGTCATCTGCTGAACACTTTAACCACATTAAAGGAGGCACCTGGACTTGAAAGATCGAAGCTCTGCTTGGTTTTCTCAGGTTGGATATTCTAGTATTTCTGGTGGATCTTGAATATGTAGAAGCAGCAAAACTTGTCTCAGGGAAGAGAGGCATCAGCATGGAGGGAAGACAGATGGTGTATGTTACTGAGACCAAACTACGGCTCGATGTTCCCAAAGAGTGCAGTTCCCGCAAGGAACGAGCGGTTTTAAATGAACCGGTGACAGAGAAAACGAATGCTGCAGGTATGAGATCATTCTGGTGTGGAAAGGGATGAGGTGGTCCTCTGTCCTGCCAAGCTGCCAAGGGCAGTACCTTGGGCGTGGGAAATCAGTGTGGGGAGAGCTGTTGTCCGGAGGGCTCAGCTTCAGCAGACTTGGGAGGAGCCGGTGGAGACATCATTAGCTGCTTTGAAGACTTAATAAGTCATTTTAAACAAAAGTGTTGGCTTAGATAAGTCACATGTTTTTCAAGGGGAAGTTTTTTTTCCCAACCCACCCTGCTAGTGGATGACATTTTCTGAATTGTGAGACTTCATAAACCTTTCAGAAAACTTCTGTTCAATTCTCAGGCTTTATTATGGTATGTCAAGATGGTTTTGTTTGCCATGTAATTGTTCCTAGTATAGTTGATTTTGTAATTAGAAAAGAATATAGATTAAATGATAATTACAGTTTTGAGTTTACTGGGTTGCAGAAGATTTAAATTTATATTTGTCCTTCAAATTTTGCAGTTTAAAAGAATTTTAAAAGAAACATCATCTAGGGGGAGTGTTTCTTTATCACCCATTCCTGTAGGCTGTCTGCAGCTAGTCTGGGCTGAGCTTGAAAAGGATACTTATACGCTCCTGGAATACAAATTAATCCCTAACTTCTCCAAGTTGAATTCATGATATGCTTTTCTATCTTTTCAGAGCAAGGGGAGACATCAGTTAAATTGTCACAAATAAGCCCTAAGCTGTCGTGAAACAGCCTCTGATTTCCTAGATTACTTTGAACGGTATACTTTCAGATTTAAAAAACCTCTCCCTAACCTTTCTTCCCCAAATAGCTTTATGCTGAGATGAAGTGTAGACAAATACACAATAGAACCTAAATATCACTTTCTAATAGGAACTGCTGAGGGGCGTGTGCTATATCCTCTCATAGCAACCATGGGCCACATCTCAAATTTGGAGGCTGAATGGATCCTATGCAATGGTTTCCATGGTTGCACAGGGTTTCATGTACCAAATAACATTAATATTCCTGTCCTTAATAGAATAACTTGTATAAAGGCAGTTTTTTTCCTCTTTATTCCCTGTCTTAAATTATTGCTATGTAAATGTACTAAATAAAGTTCTAACATAAAAGTTATTATATTAAGAATTAAAATGTTGTTGAGATTGTTTTAGCATGACCTCAAGCCTGTAATACTTCTGTAAGCAAAATTTCAGGTGCCTCCAGAGTCAACACTGTAGGATTTGACTGGTAGAATAATCATGGTTTTTTCCTTACCAGTTTGTTAGTGCCATTCATCTTAACAAAAATTTGATTGCCACTTCTTGTCCAGCAAAGTTAAGTACACCAACAGTGGCTGACTGTTTTGGGAAGAAGACAGCGTGAGGCTGAGAACTTACAGGCGAGATCTCAGTTGTGATCATGTGACTTCTATTTTAAGCCCAGTAAAAGGAGTTGGATCAACGAAAAATCTTTTTTTTAATGGGAGTGCCTCCTTTCATCTTTTAATACTGAGTTAGAGGTCATTATTCTTCTTGCCTTTGTTGTCATCTAGGGTTCTCTGAGGCTCGCCTCTGTTGGAAGTTGTCCGCTCTCTCATCTTTTATGTCCTTCTGAAAAATCTCAGCTGTTAATTGTGGGAGCTATTATGAGTAGAGCACTCCAGAACTACATCTTAGCCAACAGTCAAAGAAAAATCCCTGATAAACATTGATGTGCTTGGGTAGCTCCAGCTGACTGGGACTTTCATACAACTTAAGACCACAAGTGCTTAGGCTGTATGATGAATGGTTCCTTTCAAAGTGCCAGTAACTTGCAGGTGCTGTCCTAGTTCTGGGACAAGCCATGGCTGAATGAGGGGTAGGATCATGGGGAAACCTTGCTATGGGGAAGCAGCATCGTATAGCTGTTCATTTGATTTACAGGAGAAAGAAATGTTCTGGCAGTCCTATTTGATGTTTCAAGGCTCAGTGGGTATAACCAGCCCTACTCAAGCATGGGGTGTAAGTACCCTTCCCAGTACCACGGAATAAAATATGCAGAGGTCTTAAGAGAGCTCTTCAGAAATACAACAGAGAGCTTAAAAAAATTGTCCAGATATGAGTGACTGATATTTATAATGGTTAGTTGCTACTGAGGTGTAGTCAGCGCTGACTTCTGGCCTCTGTTCTACAACTGAAAACCTGTGTGAGAGCACAGAGCTCTCTAAACCTTCCAGCGATTTATGTGAAGTGTTTATTATCTGGCTCACAGATGTGTATTAAAGTACAGTTTACAAAGAAGAGCTCAATATGCAAAAAGGTTAAATTCTGTTGTTTACCCACTGAAATCAACAAAGTCGCCTTGTGATGTACCCCAGCAGAGGATCTGGTCTCTAAAGAACGTTCGATGTATTGTTCTTGGCTGCGTCCATGAATATTTCAGAGTGTACCGAAGCTGGGCTCTGAATGCATGCGTTCATAGACCACTGTACAAATGATCAAAGGAGAGACTTCTTGGTCTTGTATGTAATAAATCCTCTGCTTTCAGGTTTACTGAACTGAAGACCATCGTAGAAATACTTGTTCCTCACTTACAGACCAGGAAGCTGTAGTCCAGTATTACACACGTTGGACAAATGCCTCTGGAAGTCCATGAATTGCGTGGCTCATCTAACAGAGCAGACAGAAGTATCCCAGCCTTCATTTACTGCGGAGTTGAGCTAGGTGTGGTCTGCCTGCATGTGTCATGGCTTTGGAGACTTTGCTCAGTGCCTTCGGTCAAATGGTGGCAGAGGAGAAGGGGCATTTACCTCAATATCTGAAAAACATAAGCAGAAGGAAAGGTGACTAATTTGGATACAACCATCATGTGTTGGGATAAGCTGATTTTTGGATTCCAAACTGTTTGTTATAGAAACTCTGCATAGATTTTTAATAAGTTATCTTAGTTTGCAGTTCATCTAGTTTTGCTTTGCATCTTGCAGGTTGTTTTACAGAACAGTGGTAAATCCTTAGAGTAAAACTCATGTGAAAGGGTTTTTTGGGTCATGAAAGAAGTACAAATTTTTCCTTAGACAGAAGAGTCTTTTGCCAGCCATCCAAGTAGTTGTACCCACATAGGAATCGTTTAAAAGCAATGTTTTCTAAGGTTGTTTACAACCTGAAGATATTACAGAGATCTGTAAAAGGAAGACTAACAGTGAAAGTAAAGATCAGAACTTTTTCACCCTTTCTAGGTTACTTCACGGCGAGTTAATTCCTGCTTTAATAACGTACGGCACTGATTCATGGGACTGGCAGTGCTCAAATCTGATCTCAGTCAAAATGAACACTTTAAAATATTGTAGCAGGGGGATTTGCTTATCTCATGTACATCACTGTGGGTGTCCCCCATGCTATACTGGCTGAAATTTTTCAAATTGAAACCATTTTCACCAAGAACTCCAGTGATGCATATCTTCCTTGCAAAGGGCACAGAAAAAGTGACAGGTGGAAAATACAGTCTTGTGAGGCCAGATTTCCTAAGAGAAATACTTTTCTTTCAGGATAAAATATTTTGACTTCAAATATTAACTCCTTTCAAATTCTATTTTTTTTCTGTAGAGTTGCGCACCTTGTACTGATAATGGTAAGCTTTGCCAGAAACCCTAAGCACATGCCTGAACGTACACACCCACACTTCCAAAGACTCACTGTAGGACACTGATGCATGAAGTTATTTCATAGTTCAGTTTTTATTTAGATATCTATTGCCTCTTCTCCTCCTTTTATAAGGGAGGTTTATCCAGAACCACTATTATTGTCTAAAGAAGAGTGGTCAGAGGGGTCCATCACAAGATGCTTTAGCAATAGTTGAGATGTAACTTCTTTCACTGTGAAAGAAAGCCCTTTGTGAATTGTTTCCTTTAGTTAGCCAGACCAAACTTCATGGCCCTGGTAACAGGGCCTGCCATCCAGGGTTGAGAGAAATACATAGTATAAAGAGTGACAGTGAAGATTTCCTGGGTATGGGTCTACAATACCAGTACCAAAGCCCCCGAAGACGGGGCGAAGACGGATGACAACCCCACTAGAAATCACAGGTGAGAGCAGATATTGACTGTTTGACCTCTATTTAATGATTCTTTCTAAAAGTACTAAGATCTTGCCAGCGGTGTCTAAGTTGTACTGATCTATTGACCGATGTTGCACTGCTGGTCATGAGTTGAGATGTTATAGCGTCCTGGTACCTGGACTCGTCACATCATTTTATGATCAGCAGTCTGAAGTTCCTTGCTGTGACTAATGACATAAAAAGCAAATATTGGTCTATCAAAATCCCTGTTCATCATTAGCTATACAAAGTACCTGAGTTTGCCTGCCTGAATTGAATTGATTTTATTTATAAAAAGTAGACCTAATATGCTAACATATTTTTTGCATGTTAGCTGGATCTTCATCAGAAGTTGATATGGCCACTTTTGCACACAAACAACATGACTTCTGTGAACTTTGAAAACCCCGTGGGTTGTCACCCCTGTGGATGGTGTACACATCTTTGCCATTCAGAATTCAGGTTTTCTGGATGAATGAGCACAAGCTGGGCTTTTGAAGTTTTCAAGGGCTTCTCATTCATGCCATGTATTCCTACACTTAATTGACATAAACAATAAAAAATAAATGCCAAATCTGGCAAATCAGTGATTGTATTGCTCTGTGCATCTGTGGTAACCTATGTATCACCCTGCTTTGTGCAGTTGTTCAAGAGGTTAACGGAGAATCCTGCCCTCTTCAATGGGAATTTTGCCAGCAGCATCAAATGGGACCAGATTATTGACTGAGGCAAAGCTTAGATCATCATTGTTTTGTTTAACTGTTAATTCTGAAGCATTATCCCAGTAACTTGTTGATGCATCTACGAGTTGCTTGATGTCTATCTACACACATGCACACTTGTGCATACACTTGCTTTTGGGAATTCACATGCTCCTGCTAATATGTATGCAAAAGATTCACTGGGTTTTCTTATTTGTAAACAGAAAATGTTTGGACTTACGTCCTGATAAAGGGAGCTATTACAAACACAACATGAAGCTGCATTTATGACTATGTTCATCTTAGAGACTGATCAGCCATGGTTCAAAATGCTGAAGATGCAGAAATGCCAAAGGACAAAGTAACATTGCATGTTCTTAACCTCCCACTACAGAGATACTCTGCACATTTGGAGAACCATATGCAGACCCTTACATCCTTCACTCAACAGGGTTTGTATGAGACGAGAATTGCTACCTGCCACCTGATGTGTCTCATGCTGGGAGACAGGTCCATGAAGTCATGGAGCCTGGCTGTCTGCAGTCAGGGCTGCTGTACTACATCCAAAGCAAGCTTTCCAGTCAGCAAATGCTGCATTAATCTTCCAGGGAGTGTTTGTTTTGCTTGTTTTTCTAGGCTGAGTTTCAAGCAACTGATAATGTGTTCATGAGCAGTTCTCCTGTTGCAGTCCATTTTTCATGAAGAAGTGTGAAGACCGATGCTCCTAAGGTTGGATGGACCATGGGTGTGAAGGGTTATATATGATCTTGCTTCAATGTGTGAGCTTACGGTGCTTTCGAGTGCATGTTAATACGTCTGTGCAGGTACGTTTGGGGCAGTGGGGTTATGGCTCTTTGAAGTCTGATGAGAGTTTTTAAAAATATAGCTTGGACATGGTCCTTCTCTGTTGGCGCTAATTCTGCTAGTGGAGTTGCCTCACTGCAAATGAGATGTACATTTGTTTGCCTAGCAGTAGTCAAACCTTCAGATTGCTGAATTTAGTTCCTCCAAGCAAAAAGGAATTTAGATACCCAAGTATCTTCTAGGATGTGGAAAATCCAAGTGTGACTCTGGAGCCTTCCACACGTGTAGGACCTTTAAATAGGAGGCATTTTCCTGGACTTCTTTTGTTTTTTTGAAGAAATTCCGTGCTATTTGTTGACTTGCAAAATAAAATCTAGAAACATTGCCACAAGTCAAGAGAATTATAGCATCCGGGGTGAGAACAGGAGGATGCACTGCGATCTCAAGGTCTTTTAGCCTGCTTACATACTCTGAAAGAATGTCACTGGGCAGTCAGTCTGTGAGAAAATTATGATTTTTATGGTGTTGGGATAACAGAAATCCAGCAATGTTTCATGCTCACATACTTTCCCTGAGCAGAAATCTTTTGCTAAAATCTATTCTGCGAAGAGTACTCCAAAGGTAGTATTACACACAGCGGTACATTTTTTAAAACTGTATTTGTGATGAAAATAGATACCCTCTGATCAAATTTAAGGTGGAAGTTTACTCGAAGAAGGTTTGTGGTGGAGAGGGAAAGGAAATAATTCAGAAACAGCTTTTCTGTTTTCTGGCTTGTAATTTTGAGACTTTTTCCAGTTCTCTACCGTTACCCTAATCTTGCACCTCTTCCTCATCACTACAAAGATGATTAAAAAGGCAGAAAAAAAAACCCAAAACGTTTTGAAATCCACCTGTTCAGGAGCTGGTTGCACACATTTTTTTGGTTTTTTTGGGGTTTGAATTATGTTTCTACTCTTCAGGTCAAATCACCTGGTTAACATATTGGTCTGGGAGGACCCAAGGCTTGTGCAGACCTGGCATGCAGCAAGCAGGCTGGCTAAATGAGGAAAGCTGCCGCTCTTCCTCTCCTGCTGCAGACATGAGCGCCACGAAAATTCCCTTGATGCAGGAAAGTGTTGTGGAATTAGACTCAACATTTATTGGTGTTGTAACTGCATAGTTCCTCCAGGCTTGAATAAACATTACAAAACTTCCCTTCCCCAAATCAACTGCTTCATTTGGATATAAGAGAGGGTTTAGCAACCTGTATTTTGCTGTGTACCTCTTTGTGAAGGGTAATGCAAATCCTTACTGTCAGTCTTCAGCTGTAATATATATGTGTATCATAGGGCTGGGCTTTATGGGATGGTCATGGCTTGTTAGGTAGGATATTCTGCAGACTGCTGACAATGATAACCTGAATGCTGTCCAGCTCATGGTGACGGAAGGTCCCCAGCATGGACAGAGCACAGTGCGGGGTATGTTGTGTCAGGTGTGAGTCGAACTATGGGATAAAATACAATGCCTATAAAATAGAAGCACAGTTTCTCTTGTAAAACTTATCCTCATAATTTTCCTTAGCAAGATTTGATTCTTAACAGAAATTCTTTGGAAAACCAAAAGATTTTTGTATCTTATGCAATTTCTGAAGAGAGAGTGTGCAGACTTCAGGCTGGTTACTAAGAACATCCCGATGTATATCTGTGGGTGAAAACATAATCATGTCACTCATTTGGAACGTGATCTGAAGTTCACTGGAGTGAATGAAAAGGCTCCTGTTGGTTTTAAGTGGATCCAGCCTTTACACGGTGAACAGAAGACGTGTGTCTCATCTGGTTAAATGTGAAAATGTTATTGGTAATTTATGTTGATAGAAAGAGCACATGGTAACTTTCTTCCTGCATTTACAGAACAGGAGGCAAAAGCTTCAAGTGCACAGTTGAAAAACATCAAGGATGCTGTTGCCTATTACCAGCATGATGATAGTGACACAACCAAGGATTAGACTGTTTTAAGAATATTCAATGGATGGCAAAGCGTTAAGCACTGGTTTCCCATTAGGTAATGGTTTTCCATTGCCATCCCACCCAAAGATGACAGCTTACCCTTCCTGGTGAGCAGTGTCATCTTCAAGCTTGCAAAAGGGGAGATGGTGCTTCACGAAACACCTACGTTGATATTTTCTGATTTTTGCTCAAGAGATGATTATACTGCCTAAAATAAACAGAGCCAAAGAGTGCCAGAGAGGTTATCAAGCAATCCATGGCAGATGGGCCAGGGAGAGTGTTGCGGGCTGTGGAGGTCTCCTGGTACTGCTCAGTAACAGAGCAACTAACATTTGGGGAGTGCAGGAGTATGCTGTCTACACCAGTTAACAGTGCATAACAGCTATTGCTGCTGTGGCATGGTGAACGAGGTTACCTTGGGCTGGAATTAGTAGAGGACTAACGGGAGAAGACAGAAAACAGCGAATGACTACCTAAAATGATCTCTGATTTATCCTGTATATTTAAGATATGCCTGTGTCAATGTGCTTGAAAGGGATCTCTTCTACAGCCTTGTTTACCATCCTCGTTGTGGAGAGGAGATTTTTCAGGACTCATTTGAGTCCATATTATCTGATGATCGAGAACCTCCTAATCTCCGACCCTCAAACAAATGTTGGGGGGTGTGGGGGTTTTTAGGATAACATAACCTTCAAAATATTTGAAGGCCATGCAGAAGGATAATGCGTTGCAGGAAACTGTGCAGAAATAAGAAGGCTGAAGCCACTTATCAGTAATAAAAAATAACATGATGCTTCATATGCCCAACTACTGTTTTACATTAGTGACTTCATTAAAATCAACAGAATTCCTTGGGATTTTCAGCAGTATTAAACCAGATAAAAACAAAAGGAAAAAGACCAATTATTTTATTTCCTTTTCTTTAGGTATGCTGATTCAGTTTGTTTGTTTCTTTGGAACACTTAAACTAATATGGAAAATGAACAGAAATGTCAAGATTGAAACAGAAGTTTTATGAACTGATGAGCTAAGGGCTGAGCCGGTAGCAGCAGAGCAGGATCAGTCAGTGGTCAGATACCGTATGCTGGATCTCCACATTTTTCAGCCATCATCGAGACTGATGCCTCATGCTACACGAGCCAGAGGAAGCCTGGAACTACACAACTTGTCAAAGGAACTTGCACCATCACAAGGCATCACCTTCAGTCTCCAGACACCCAATCTCCAGACAGTTAACTTCTGCGTGCTTTTAGTCCTTCATTTCTCTCACACTTCTCCCGCATATGTATGAAACTGTTGAGCTGAAATAGATTTTATAAGGTGATTGGCAAAATATCTAACATCTATTTTTCCCTTTTACAGATTTTTACAGTGTGGGGAAGTTAATTTTGCAGCCTAAAAACCAACCAAACAAAACAAGTTCTACTACTTCTGAACTGACATCTTTCAGGTAAAGAAGAGCAGCATCAGACATCGTTTGCAATCATGACTACCATTTTTTTTTAAATCCTTGCTTTCATAAACAGATGTTGGGAAAGGCATAAGAAAATATGATGCTTATTGGAATCTAGATTTTTTACTTTAAAGTACACCAATCAAGAGCAGGTAACTAGACATTTAGTCCTGGGCAGAAATCTGGCATCACCTTCTCAATCCCACTTCAGACCATTTTAAGCGGGAGCTGAACATCATGCGCAGAGACCAACAATCCCCATCAGTGCATATTCTTGAGACCTTCTCTATGATCCTTGAAAAAGTGAGCCAAAATTACTGATTTTCTTGGTGTTTCACTGAAATTTGTCCTGTGTGGACACCAGTGCTTTCCAGCAGTGTAAGTACTTTTCTTTTGCATAATGGACGAGCTATATATTTCAAAGACCTGCACAACATGCTGCTCTCCATGGCAGACAGCAACAGTTGTGCTCACTCCTGACTCTCTGCAGAGTGAGAGATTTGCAGTTTCTGTGCCAAAGTAGTCAAGCTCCACGTCTCACATCGTTCACTAGAAAATGAAAATGGTGAGCCGTGCATGATGCTGTTGTTTCTGTTCCCTGCCAGCACTTCAACACATCTGGCAGGAAAGTTCACTGTATGAAGTGTTCTCTACCTTAGTGAGATTTCTTCGTGACTTTGCCAATTCCTTTGCCGCATAATAAGATATGCAGCTTGTGCCACACATTTATTGCCTGACTTCCTCCTGTAGTTTTGAAAGGTCCTTGCAGTGTACCATTGGGTAAGCAAGCCCCTGCCAAAGTCAGAGCATAAAGCGTGTTCAAGATGCTTGCATTCCTTGAAAGTAGCCAGGCAAGCATTTTCTATACAAATACGAATTATTAATCGATTTTATTCCATCTGGGGTTTGTCTCTGCATGTATTCTTTGCTAAGTGTTTTAGCAAGTACTAAAATCCCAGGTATGTTAAGGGGATCAGCAAAATTCATGCCAATATTAAATTAATATTTGTGGAGAGTGAATTTAGAGTATGCTGTGTAAAGCCTATAATGCTTAAGGCTATGTTCTTCAGCTAGATGGTTAAACTCTGCCCTGAGACCCATTTGTCCAGGACAGTAGGAAAGTATGAAAAAACTGAGTATACTCGCAGTGAAGAACACATAACCATAGGAGAGGGTTATCTGGGAAATTATAATAGGCAGTTCAAGTCTTGGAGGCGTTCAAGAGACTTCATTGCTGCCAATAGCAAATTGTTTATGGGGAGAAATAAAGCTAAATCTATTCACTTTTTTCAAGTAGCTCTAGTAACTTGTAAGATTTGTGTCAGACTCCAAGTAGAAAATGATCACCAATTATATTCAAAAGAATGACAATAAAAGCTTGGTAAGAGGAAAGCAATACTGCAGCTTCCTCAGTGATCCCAGTAGCTATAATTGCTATGTTTTTTTTGGAGGATTTTTTTCAAAACTCTGAGCCCATTTTCTGTTCTTTAGAAGTATTGCAATTCATCTACAGTGGATTTTTTGCTTGGCCTTATTCTTGCCAGTCTCAAACACATATTTTAGCTGCATGCCTCTGGCTATTAACCCTGTGGATTTCTTTTAGATAAGAGAAAGCTTGTTTCCAGTAATCCATAAGCCTCAAAAACCACCACAGGGGGGTAACACCCCACTCACCCCCCGCTTTTAACGTCGAAGAGAAAAGCGTCTTTGTGCTCTCGTATTGCAGAGAAGTCACAACATCTTCACTTCTGACTCAACAGTCTTGGACAGAAGCAGGTAGCCTTTTCATCTTTGGTTTTTTGGGGTTTTTTTGTCCATCTTTCAAGCCAGGAGGCAGGACTTTCTCCTTCTAAGAGATAACATTCTTCATAAGCTTATGCCCTGTGGGCAGTCTGTGGTTTCCTACGGGTCCCACGCTATTCTTGTTATCTGATAGAGGACAGCAGTATAGTGATGTAGAGGCATAAAACCTTTATGGAGCAGGCAGATTAAGAAGGCTTTTCATTCCCTCTGAACTTAGAGGCTAAGAGAGATGAACTAAACTGTGTGTTATATGCTTACAGTTTACCCAATGGAGTGGGCTGTATTTTATCAGTAGTACAATAGGAAGAAATACATCATTGAGCTGCTATTTCTACGCACTGCTTTGATTCATGGTGGCAGGTCAAAAAGGTTATGGCTCACCTGGTAGGCTGAATGATCTCACATCAAATTTTAGTCTTGTAAGTTGGACTCCACATCTTTTTAAGTACAAGCTTTTCATCAGAGGACTGGAAATAGTTACTTGTGCCAGTTAAACCCTAGGCAGTCCTGTTAAGCTCTAAAATAGGGACTTGCAGAGCCTTTGGATCTGCTGACACGTATTTCAAACTTTCAAATCTGCAAGGCAGAACCTGGGAGAGGAAGGATCCTCCTATTCCAAAAGTGCGGGCAATCTTGCTTAGCACCAGAGGACCTCTTCCAGCCCCAAACCACACACAGGTTCGCTGGTGGGGTGGTTGGATCCCAGTAGGGTCCAGCAGTAAACCCCTGCTGCATGCTCCCATGAGGATCTGGAAGGTTTTTCTAATTAAGAAACCTCCTCTGCCTGGGTTCATTGGTCCACATGGACTTGCCATGGTCGAAGAAGCTTTGCTTGCAAGGTTTTAATACTAGTTGCTGAATTTGGGTTCTTCCTTTAAAAATCTCCATCGCTGATTGCTACCCAGAGTTTCAAAAACAGACAATCTGCTGTAGGATCCGGGGGGAAAGTGAAGCCTACATCTTATCTGTAACTGTGTCATGGTGTCTGATAATTCATATTTTTTTCATAAACTGTTTAAAAAGGGGAATTCTGATTTTGTGAGAAGCAATTCTAACAGGGCAGAGGGAAGGAGGTGGAGGGGAGGAGAGATCAGGGAAGACTGTGGCATAAGCTTTCCCTTCTGTTACCTGCAGGCACATTTAAACCAGCTGTTGCTGTTTTTTTAAGATCTAAGATATATGCATAAAAATATGGTACATTTATTCTGTCAATTTAGCCAAGTGTTTAGAAACAGCACCCTCTACTTTAAATTCTTCTCAAAGGTAGAAATGGCTGGAGCTTTTCTCTTGCAGCCTCTGCTGGATGACAACCCGCTGTGGTAAGGACACTTGGTTCAGGACAGCCATTCCTTCTCGTACGAGTGAGGACTTCCCAAGGTTTGCTGTCCTGCCCCACCAGAAGTCTGGCTATGGTGTATGCTCCTTACGTTTTTGCTGTCTCCAATCCCTGATGTGGATGCCAGTCATGAAGCCTCTTCTTTTGTCCACATCTGCCTGGCAGAATAAAGCTGAGGGACCAGGTCCCCGTGGTTAGCGAAACATCAGTGAAACCAGTGGGACTGATGGTGCTAAATCCAGAATCCAGAGCAATATTTTAAGTGGGAGCAGCCAACGGGATCAGTTGAGAAAGTGGGTAATGCTGGACCTCAGTTTTTCCCTTGCCCCCCTCCCCTCATATTTATAGGTTTCTAATTTCCGCTGGATAATGAATATTGCTCTTCATTATAATTATGTTAAAAGGTACCAGCATGATGATTCAGAAACCCTTGAAGACATAGTCATATTTTCAGCAACAGATGGATTTAACACTGCAGATGGAGTGTTAAGAGTGCAGGTAATAACAAACTCAGCAATGTACTGTACTGAAATATAATTGGAAAGTATTAATCATATATTGGTTACTTCAGCTTCATTAAGTAGATGTTTAATTTTCATCAATCTTTTTACCAGATTCCCGGAAAGATTTCTGTGTAGACGGAGTGTGGCTTCTAGGTGAAACGATTGCTGAAGTTATTAATGACTAAGGCCTTGATCTTGCAGGCATGTGCCCATGGCTTACCCAGGCATGCAGAATAAAAATCGTTTGTGTTAATAAGGCTGTCAGATAGGGCCCCATTCGTATGGCCCAAGTTTCAGCTGGTGACTAGTCAGTAGTAAAACTGAGATCCTCTGTGAGCTTGCGGGCTGCTGGAAACCTGCCCGCAGGAACGACTGGCTGCAGGCTTTGGGTCAGAACACAGGCAAATTTGAAAATTTAAACCCCCAGTTTATGGAGGTCAACCATGAGTCTAAGCCTTTGCAGGACAGGGAGTTAGCATGTAGACAAAACTGGCAAAGGCTGAGTTTTTTGCTGTTGCTTATATTTTCTCCAAGCACAGACTTTTTGAAATTATCTGCATACAGAGCAACGTCTGCTGCCATTTCCATAAACCCTGTCGTCTTACATTTTTTAAATGGGCCTCTTCTTAGAGGTTGTATTTGAAACCTGGGTAATTCAGGGGAGTTTTACCCTGAGCAGGCCATGCGAGACCAGGGCAATCAGTGATGCCTGGTTGCATACCATGACTCTGATTCCCCAATTAATGCTATTTGTAACTGGGACTTCATTTGTAGCATCAGAAAGCAGCCCATGCTCTGGTGTGCCACCTAGGGATGCAGGGATCAGGGAGTGCTGTAGAGAACAATTCCAACTCACGCAGGGGAAATCTTCATCTGTTTTATGGCAGGAGTATAAAATGTGACTTTTGTTGAAAACAGAAACATTTTTCTTCTGAATACGTTGCTGCGGAAGGACTGTGTTCACATTCTTCTCTGTGGGTTCAGGCATTTGGTGAAGCTGCGTCTCCACTGACTTCCTTACAAGCTTTCCTTTCCGTGTTGGGAGTCCATAGCCATGGAGTGGCATGATGACTGTGGACTGATCAGGCTTGTGAACAACACCATAAGCATTCAATTCCTAAATTTGAAGTCCCATGAAATACTTTGAATGAATGCTTTGGTCTTTTTCTTAACTATTTAGTTTTCTAGCTGTCTATGGACCCTGAAAACCCAATGAAAAACTGGAATTCTCTCTGGGAAGTTGATTCTCACTTGACGGTACAATATCTTTGTCTTGGCTGATGGGAACAAAAGATCAGGTGATAAATTTCAGCATGACTGGAAATAAAATTGAGCATCACTAGAAACCACAGGTGAACATGCTTAATAATGCAAAATCAGTGTGCTGCCTACTTTCTAATAGGTATTTGTATGCCAGAAAGATACAAACGGGTACTGACTGATCGATCTTAATAATCAAATAAAGGTCTGTGAGTATAAATTACTCTAAATACGGTGTCTGTCTAAGGGTAGTAGTCAAGAGGATTAGCTTGTAACACAGGTCCCACACTGCTGTTGTGGAGAGGGGTCAACATGTTGCTAGAACGTGATGATAAATATTATTTTTGCTTAATTTTCACTTACCCTTGGAAATAAATTCTCCCTTATCTCCCCTTCTTATTCTGTTCAGATTATGCGGATGAACAGCGAGCCCCGGAGCTGCAGCAGGGATTGCAGGCAGGGATGGGTGTCTGGAGGGAGGATGAGCCAGGATCACCTCTGAGCACCTCCGTGCAATGGATGCTGAAGGTGTTGGCAAAGAGCTGGCTATGTGACTGCCCAGGCTCCAACACATGGGGTGATGCAAAGGACAAGAGTCGTGGTGCATCGATTTTCCCAGTTGGATGCAATCTGGAGATCCTTCTTCTATGTGCATACTGGTAGGACAGATATCTGATCTTTCTGGCAATGTTTGCACCTTCCTTCTCCCTTTTTTTTTCCTCCTTAACTATGAGAATTAATTGAATCTAAAGTGATTTAAATTAACATGCTTCTTAGTTTTGAATTAAATTGTATGTTTTAAAACTTGTTCTGCACTTGTAGCACGGAGTTACTTTGCTTGGGAGAGGTCCAGTCTCACTGTTCACCAGCAGGACAGGTGGGTAATGCATTGCATATACATGATAATGTGACTTAATACAAATCAAGAAGCTGTCTAGGTCTGTAGAGAACATACTAGGAGGCAATAGATCCCCTTTAATAGATCATCTCATATTCTGCTCTAAAAGGCTTAAACTCCAGCTAAACCAAATGGGATTGAGCCAGGGGGTGTAAATTTAATCACTGGGATCTGTGAAAGCTGCAGAGCCTCTGTCATCTCGCTATTGACATCAGGACTTCTACCTGTCCCCTTTTCCCTGCGTGATCTTAGGATACGTTGCTTGGTCTTCCAGTTACTGTGATGATTTTTTTCATTTGTGATTCGTGACAAAGTGCTTTTGGATGAAAATGGTAATTCAAGCTAAATCACAAACCATTAGCTTTATTTTAATTGCTAGTTCAAGCTGTGTGACTCTTGCTAGATGTCTCATAAAAGAAAGGTAAATATCTTGTATTTTAAAATTTGATAAATTATTGACAAAGGAAAAATGCCTCGAGTTAATCAGTCTGATGGTTTTGTCACAATTTGTCCCTTGAGGATTTAGAAGTAGTGGATCATGCTTTAACGCTGGTCTGTTCTCTTCATTTGAGAGAGAGAAAACAAACATTCCTGCGTCTCAGCTCTTCGTCAGTGTCTGAACTTGAATGAATCAGCTATTGAGATGAAGGAAATGAAGTATAAATTGACACGAATAAAATCTTCTCCCTGCAGCTGCAGAAACAGTTATAGTTGTCAAAAGCTGAATTTTAGCCCTTCAAAGACCAGTATTTTGGGTCACACCATCCTATTAAATGGCTGGACTTTCTAGAAAAGTCTGGCCTAAAGGTACTGCTTGAATATTATTTTTCAAAATTTATTAAAGTAAGTTTAATGAAAGATTGTCTTAATTTCAGTTTCAACTTTTGGCACGTATTTAGAAAGGAAAATCAGAATACAAGCCACTCTTCAAATGTTGCTCCAGATTCTTCCTTTTTCATTATCACAAACACAGCATTGAGTAGTTTGGCAGAGTATTTTAAAAATACAGTGAGCATTTTTTAATTTTTTGACTTGTAACTCAGTAGTTCATGTTGCAGAAGTGCTTCTGTCTGGGGGTCTGACGGTTGCATTTACTGACCTTGGTTTTTCTTGGCTTACATGCACAACTATGCAACGACACAGTGCCGTAACTTCTTGCACAGACATCCTGAAGAAATACTAAATAGTCTGCTTTGGAGAGTGATTTCAGACCATTTAAATTTCCAGAACTGTACCCTAGACCTCTCTGTCTTCTGCACTGTATTACCTGGAATAATTCCTTCATCTCAAGTTGCCGTATTCTCCCTGTTGTCTTAAGTGGAGCCATTATTGAAATATTCTGTTTTTCTGGGCAATTTCTATGCTATGCAACTTTCCCGACTTTACTTTGAATCTGTGCTTAAATACACAAGGGAACATGACATGGTTTCTCCGTGCTACTCTTCTTATGTGTGCTTGGAGAAATGAAAGAACAGTGAAAGACAATCATCTTGTAAAATGCATTCTTTATACAGGGGAGAAAAAAGAAACAACTTGTTTCATTGGTATTTTGGAGATGTCCAGACCTGTTATCATTCAGTTCTCTACCACAGCAACTACTCCACTGTAGTATAGATATCAAACTTTTTGTCAAACTTAGATTATTGTTCAAGCCATTGGCATGGAGAAGAGCTCTACTTCAATATGTTAATCTTGCTTTCAAGTTCTAAACCTGTTTCTCTCCTTCTCCATCTACTTTTAGGGGATTTTTTCCCCACTTGTGATGGCAGCATCTTCTGAGATAGGAAAGAGCTTTCCTTGCTGCTTTGCTCTTTCTCCCGGCAGCAGTTACTCATCCCATAGGCAGAGTGGACTTTTTAATCACTGCCAATGTTTTACTGCTCGTGTGAATGCTGCTTCTAGTGGGTATGTCTTCTGTAAGTAGATGCCTCCTAGTTGCTGTTCAGTATTATGTATCTACCTTGAGATCAGCTGCATCGAGCACTTGTGGAAGTTGGGTCTTTGCTTTATGGATCCTCTAAAACCTATTCCATGAGATCCCTTCGGTTTTCTTAGAGCTATTTTTTAATTTTATTTTCTTAAAGATGTAGTTGATTTTGGGTGTGATGAAAAGTCACTTAGGTACAGCATTGAGACCTGATCAGTTTATAGGATTGAACACTACATGCAAACATTTTTCCTTACATAACTGATATTTCTTATTTTAATACAGCACATTTTTAAAGCTGAACGTTGAAGCCTGATCCCTCTATACTGCTTGGTGGCACTCTCTAACTAAACAGAAGCCTTTTATTATTTTTTAAGGATTTGTACACTGTCAGATGAACAGATGCTAACATGCACCTGTAGTCTGTCTCCACTGGGAAACATATTTACTGCTGCTGTTTAGAACTGTTCAGAAAATTCTTGAACCAACTTCACGATGAAAGAATAGGCTTTTATGCAAAAAACCTTGAGCGAAAAGCGTCTGCTTTGTATGTCTAGGTTGTTTTTTTTTTGCCTAGAACTAAAAATTGATGTATATCTTTTGACTTGAGAATTTCTATTCAAAATACCAACTTTCTGTGGAAAAAAGGAGATGAAGGAGATTTATCTGAGGACTTGTCAAAATTCTGTCCAGACATGGTGATGACAAGTTCTGTGTTTTAGCTACTTATCATAATTTGTTGATGTTTTAGATTCTCTTGTTTGATATTTGTATTCATGTGGCTGAAGTAAATGGCTTATTTGGGGTTTAATCTTCATTTTGCCATTGAATTTAATTTTCCCAGACACTGGCCTATTTTTTGTGTTTGGTTTTGGGAACCAGTGGATGAGGGTAAAGGGGTTGGGTGAGCAGGGCAACTTGGAGACCCTTTAGCCTTAACTGTGAGGTGCTTAGTGCTCATATTTCCAATCAGTCACAAATTTTCAGCATGAACGAAGTATTAGCTGCTGCAGAGCACTGGGCAGGCATCATCTGGACATGCCAGATCTAGAAAGATGAAGTCAAACCAAAACAAACATAGAGAAAAACTAACGGCATGATGAGAAGGATGGAGGGTCTATCACGAGAGAAGGTTAAGAGTTTGGGATTATTCAACTCAGCAAAACAAATCCTGAGAGGGAGAGAGAGTTACCTCCAAGTATCTTGAGTGAATAAATAGAGGGGGTAAAAAAAACCTAAACTATTTAGGCTAAGAGGCAACATCAGCACAAAACCAAACAGACTTCAACCGCCATGAGAAAATTCAGGCTAGCAATTAAAAGATGGTTTCTATCCAGTAGACGAATAAGATTCTGAGTAGCTCTCAAATGGAGGCAAGAAACTTCAAAATTGGAGCATTGTCTGTGAAAGAGGCTTTATGTCCTGACTATTGATGCCTGGAGGGGACAGAAGGGGACAGTCAGATCTCTGGGTAATCCCTTCAACGCTTTAGCTGTGATTATCCCTCCCACCACCAATGACCCCCCCACAACCCCCAGGTTTCTAACTCTGTTTCCAGCTCTTGAACTGGTTTGCATGTTCATTCTGAGTGTGATTTCTGGACCAGTGCTCTCTGCTCCTCCCTAGGGCATCGTCCTTGTGTGGACACCTTCGCTCTGTCTGTGACGGAGGGACAAATGCAGTGACTAGTTGCTGTTTTGATGAAGCTCTTCGTCCACCTCCACCACCTCATACTGCTCTCCCAGTTAATCTCTGAATGCTGCATCCCTGCCCATTGATAACCAGTGAGTACCTTGTGTAACATGACTTCACTTTCATATTTAACCTAAATAAGCCTGCATTGTTTTGGGCCAGAGTGCCATGGCAGGCCTTACCCTGAGTTGAATCAAAATCACGGTTTTTCCCCAGTTTTAAAACCCGTAGTTTAGCAGGCGGAGACTGTCGCGCTCTCACAAACTGGGTTGCATGGGAGCCAGCAGCAACACTCTGCTACTCTAGAGATGAGTCATGCTATTTCAAGCTATGTGGCTAATCAGCAAACTGAGATCTGCTGCATACGGACAATATATAATATTTGCTTTGCCTTTGTGCACTATTTTACATTTTGGATCCTTTGCCATCAGGATTTGAAGCATATAGACTGTATCTAATCCAATTTGTCCTGTTCATCTTGGCAATGCTTGCAATGCTGACAGCTTAAAGAAAACACTTAATTTGACTAAGTGTTTTCAGTTTACTTCTCAAAATATTTGAAATCATTACAGCCAGAGTACCCCTGCACTGCAGTACACACAGTTCTGACCTACTTTAGCAAGTTAATTACAATTTGTGTGATCCCACAGTCTTTGCTTACGCTGCAGGCTGAAGTACTTGGTTAAGATTGAGCTCCATGTTTGAGAATAATTCTCCTGGTTTGATGCTTTTTAATCCGACTTTTAAAGAAGCTCTTAGAGCAAAAATGAGGAATACTGGAGACCTGGTGGGGCATGTTGTCTGTGCTGCATCGCTGTGTTGGGCAGGGCGCGGAGGTGGCTGAGGGCTGAGCTCCCCATGCAGATGCTCTCCTGCCATAAGGCTGCGCAAGTCCACGGTGTTCGTAGCTATTTATATTCATTGCTACCTGCCAGAGATGAGGCACGGCGGAGGGATGTAGAGCAGCCCTGGAAGTGCCCTGATGAACACAGGTGATTACGCACGGTGGTTCCGTAGCACTAGAGCGTGCCTGTACTGATGGGGCCATGGGCTGCATCCCCATCCTCTTCACAATGTGCTGATAGCTGAGGACTTGTCACAAACCCCTCTGTGATGGCATCTCTCCCTTCCCCTGCTGCAACCCAACAGGACAAAATGTAATCTAGGCTTACTGTAATTGCCAAACACAGATCCCAGACACCAAGCAGGAAGGAAGAGAACAGAGAAAGCATAAAACAGAATAGAAATGGACCAAATGGATTTGTCAGTGTAAATAATAACAGAATCACAGAATGTTTGGGGTTGGAAGGGACCTCTGTGGGTCATCTAGTCCCACCCTCCTGCTGAAGCAGGGTAACCTACAGCAGGCTGCACAGGACCTTGTCCAGGCGGGTCTTGAATATCTCCAGAGAAGGAGACTCCACAACCTCCCTGAGCAGCCTGGGCCAGGGCTCCGTCACCCTCAGAGGGAAGAAGTTCTTCCTCCTGTTCAGCTGGAACTTCCTCTGCTTCAGTTTGTGCCCGTTGCCCCTTGTCCTGTTGCTGGGC
>Ga0065711_1000296_pt1 | contig 74483 bp, 40 predicted proteins | sample Hoacrofraction12_FD_59098 | JGI IMG/M metagenome (GOLD analysis project Ga0065711, IMG submission 59098) | Hoatzin crop microbial communities from Cojedes, Venezuela - Epithelial fraction 12 v2 (version 2) | ecosystem: Host-associated > Birds > Digestive system > Esophagus > Crop | place... | reverse complement strand
ACAACCTCCCTGGGCAGCCTGTTCCAGTGCTCCGTCACCCTCAGAGGGAAGAAGTTCCTCCTCATGTTCAGACGGAACTTCCTGTGCCTCAGTTTGTGCCCATTGCCCCTTGTCCTGTCACTGGGCACCAAAGTTTTGATAAGGAAATACTTTCCTATTTCACAGCGTAGCCAGATGGTTCCTGAAACTTCAAGAACCAAAGCAGCTCCCCTATCACGATTAGAACTAAAGCAAATGTACCAGCTAAGTGGCATTGAAATAAAGATACTAGTAGTGTCTCTATCGCAGTAGTTTTAAAACATATATCGAGCAAAGATTGCAAGCCCAGCTCAATTAAATAAATTTGCAAAGGAAAGTGCATTCAGTCTTCAAGACTAGTATTTCTAGAGCAAACAGAGAATCATTTAAGGAACTTTGAAATGTGTTAAAAATTATAAAATAGAATTTCTGATATTCTCTGGAAGAAACATTTACTTCTGAACAAGGTTTTGAAAAATTTGACGATAACTATTCACAGTTTTATAAGAACATGGAAGTCCCTAAAAGACAATGCAAGCTAGAGTTGTTTTTGTAACAGTAAGACTTTCAGGAAGACTGATACCTTCATATTTACAAGTATATTTCACTTTTTAAAGCAAAGATCCAGAATCTGTCTTTATTTTTGATCAGTCCTAAACCAGGATGAAAACTGGTTGGACCCTCTTAAGGGTTTAATTCAACTAGGAGAGAAATGTAGAGCTTTTCACTGACTTCTAGGACCTAGTGTGGATTCACACAAGCTTCTAAAGAAAAATAATCCTGTGTGTCACTCCTTTCTTCTATCCCACTCGAAGAGCAGAACTAACAGTGTGATCAGAATTACATTGTATTTTAATTTATTTCACTATTTCTTTCTTCTGAGCAGTATTCTTACTCTTGGCTGCTCAAGAATCATCTCCTCTTTATTCTCCTAGGATTCATTTCTTTTGGCACTGTGTTTGTATCACTTGGCCACAAAAAATTGCCTCCTACTGTATTTGCTAGATGTGAAACTTGCTGTTTACAAATGAAGTCAAATAGAGGTTTGGTTCAAGAAAGAGTACGGCAATACCTGTTCTCTCATGGAGGTGAAAGACCAAAGATATTTGTGCTGCCAAAAGGGTTTGAAGATGATGTTACTCAGACCATCCGATGGCCAGAATGGATCTGATACTCATTCTGAACTTGTGAGCAGTGAGCAGAGAAGATTAGTAAGTACCAGGAAATTGGCAGGAAGACTGGGAATGTGTTTCTTCTGGCTCTTTCTCCCATTATTTTTGGTCTATGTAACGTAGAAAAAAATAGAGCACTGTGAGAATTCACAAAGTTGTATTCAGAGCACTGAAGTCTTAAAGATGTTATTTACTCTCCCATTTATTGAAGTCTCTCCTTTGCTTAACCATCTCCAGAATGACTGGGGGAATTACATAGCACAACAGCACTTTCCAATGCAGTCACATGTATTTCTTGCATATCTTTTCTTAATTGATGGTATTTCTCCTCCAATATTTGCAGTGTGCTATTTGAGATTAACATCTGGAAGGTAATACTCCCTTCCTTGTGTATCTGTGTCCCTTTGACTCTGCCTTTGCTTGGAAATGAAACAAGTCCTTAGAAACAAAGATGTGACACAGCTCGTATCTACATACCTAACTGCATTTCTGAGGCTTTGTGGAAAAGAACCAGGGGTTCCTAGGGGACAACAGGTTGAACACAAGTCATCAGCATGCCCTTGCAGCACAGGCAGCTGACCACACTCTGGCTGTAGGAGCACAGCCAGCAGGTTCAGCTGCAGGTTCAGGGAAGTGCTCCTTCCCCTCTGTTGAGCGTTTTTAAGACTACCTCAGGAGTGCTGTGCCCAGTTTTGGTCTCCCCAGTACAAGAAAGACTGGCATGCTGGAGCAGGTCCGATGAACAGCCACGAAGATGTTCAGGGGCTGGAGCACAGCACACATGAATAAAGGTGGAAAGAAGTGGGTTTGCTCTGCTTGGCAACCTTATTGCTGTCTAAACTACGTAATCAGAGGCAAAACAGATGTAACCAGACTCTTCTCAGAGGTGCACAGCGATAGGACAAGAGGCAACAGACACAAGTGGTAATGGGGGAAATCATGATTAGGAAAAAAAATGTTACAATGAAGGTGGTTAAATTAATACTGTCATAGGTTGCCCAGAGAGGTTGTAGAAACTTTATACTTGGAAGTGTTCAAGAGTCAGCTTCACATGAACCTGAGCAACCTGATCTGATCAAACCTGTTTTGAGCAGACTGTTGGACTAGATGACCTCCGACAGTCCCTTCCAACCTTAATTTTATGATTCTATAAATCCCACTGAAACAGTGTGCATCTAAACTCCCTACTGGAATATCTTCTGATCTATGCTTTCCCCTGAACAACGCCCTGAAAGAGCTGGCCCAGCTCAACACTGCCAAGAGGAATGACAAGCATTAGACTGCATAGGTCACTAGCCAATGCTCAAAACCACGTTTTGGTAATATTTAATTTACTAGCCTATAGAGAAAGGCTTTGTGTCTCACAGCGGGTCTCGTTGCCCCCCTGCTCTCAGAGTGAGCTGAACAAGAGCCATTAGGAACTGAATAAATGTTTAAGAGACTGAATCATCCTCTCTATCAGTTAGAGGTATCTTACTGCAGACCACTGTCTTCAAGCAGGAGAAGGCAGCATTGGTCATGCTTCTGGACTCCAAACTAGCTGCAGTAGCTCAGCAAGAGAAATCAGTCACTTGACAGTTTAACCCTCTGGTCCCTAGCAGACGTATAGCACATCCAACAGAGTTTCCTCCAGAACTTTTCAACCTGCTTCTTCCATGAAGAACCATGCCTCTTTGCCAAGGAGAAGCTTGGCCAGGGGAAGATATACCTGAGGAAATCACCAGGCGACAGCAAGCAGTAACAATGCCACAGATGCAAGAGATACAAACTTGAGAGTCTGAATAATGGAGATCGCTCCCTACATTGTGTCATGAAGTGTAACATTCTTGCCACTCAGGATGATATATTAGGCTTCTCTTGTTGCAGCTGTGTAGTTCTGTCCTCTCGGGTGGCCTGCACTTTGTAAGAAAGAATAGGGATTGCAATTGGGACCTGATCTTGGATAGTGGCCATGGAGATATGGGAAAGGGAAGATCTTTTTCCCCCTCTACCTACACATCTAAACAAGGGCTAGACTCTGCTTCCAAACTCTGTGCTCTTGGCTGAAAGAGATGAACCAAAAGCACACGAGAATCTAATTATTGCCTGCATACTCATCAGAAGCATGATGTCAGTCTGGATTGTCCCATATTTCAAGCTATAGCAATTGTGCAATTCACGCTATAGCTTTCAACATGATATGCTTGGGAGAGTTGGTGGAGAAACATAATCTGTTCTCTTTAGTAAAACCTTTCTATATTGCCAGCTGCAGATGTGGGACAGTAAGAGAGGACACCAATCACAGCCTCAGCCATAAAATAAAGTTTTCTACTTTATAAAAACTTTTAAGTCACTCTTAAAAAGCTGAAAGCTGATGAGAGGCAAGGGGACTGTTCCTAGTGTGGAGTCTGAGCTGTAGATTTAAACCAATTACGAGACAGGTTTAAAAATACTATCATGCATATACAGAAAGTTTGAGTTATCATCAGAAAACACATTTTTTACTCTGATTCATCCTTCACGTGTTATTTTTATTACATCCCACTTTTCTTCATAGGGAGGGTATTTCATTATGAAAATGATCTTTGTGTGAATTCACACAACTGACAGGGTAGATGCTCTGTTTCTTAATGAGGCACTAAAAACCATGAAAAATAAATAAAACAGGAACTAAAAAGCAGAAGTTCAGAAATACAAAGAGAACCCTTATACACAAATTCTTGAATTAAAACATTAAGAGGGAAGAAAAGAACTTCTCTTAACTGATTTCAAAAATAACAACAGAAATTATGAATGCTAGGAATCAAAACAAAAAGGAATGACAAAAAACTGTAAAAGTGAAGTGATTCCAACTACCAGCAATTGGAAGGAAAAAATGTCCACTCCAGGACTTCTGGAGTCTTAATATCACATTATCCCCAGTTTAGCAAAGCTCTTTGAGATCTCCCAATAAATATCAGTCCTGTGCTTAACTCACATTAAAATCAGTGTGATTTAGCCGTCTGTTTAATTACAGCACTGGTACCACTATAATTAAAATATTTCAGTGAACAATAAATACTAAAGAGGAAATGATAGGTAAGCTAAGAGTAACATAGAAAATCTCAGTTCTAGTATTAAAATACCTGCAAAACAGTTTGGCATCTTGGCTAACAGGAGGAAGCCCAACAAAGGGAACATTATATGAAAAGGCAACTTAATTCTCAGGAATTTTCCAGTTCCCCTTTGCTGTGGCTGCAGTTATGCCCTTTAGAATTATGCTTTTCTCCAGTGCTCAGCCTTCAAAGAGACTCCGGTGAAATCACTGGTTTGAATCTTCACCCATTAAAAGCAATTTTATGTTGTCATAACTTCACAGGAATCAAGTGAGTTACAACACCATAAAATTAGTATAACATCATTATTTGTTGCCATAGAAATAATTGCTGCTGGACAACACTGCACAAGGGTCACACAGAGACAATAACAGGCTAACAGAGATCTAGGCTATTTATCCATCTTCTCTGATTAACACCAGAAGAAAGGGAACACCTGAACCAAGCACAATGACCATATCTATAAAACCTGGCAATTTATGTAATTGTCCTACCTTATTATAGAGAACACTGGGGTCTCCTACAGAATAAGCACTGCATGACCTTTGCAGAGTGTATCAAAACCCTCTGCTGCACTAGTTCTCCCCTCGGCTTTTCTCAGACATACCATCTCTCTGAAACAACCTGCTGACTTCCACATGTGGAGAACTACATCAGTTCTGAACTGCCGGCGGCTATCAAGACATGGCTGAGGGCCTCCACTGTTGAATATAAAATTAGCTACAAAGTAAAAACACAGAATTTTTTTCTCCCTGAACTGCAGAATGCTCAGTGTCCCTCGTGATCAGGAATGCAGAAAGAGGAGGCACACACCGCTCACATGTACAGTGTCTAGCACTAGGTCACCTCAACCTGGCTAGGACCAAGGTTAGACAGCATGGTGGCAAAAATCCCAAACCCATCAGGTTCCAGGTCTTTACTAACACCGAGATGAACAGGTGACACCAAGCTTGGGGAATTTAGGGAGGGAAAAATTCCAATACAGTCAAAAAGAATACATTAACAACATACAAAAACAAGCGTCCAGACAGAAGAAGGCATCATAGTATTATAAAATAGGAAAAGGAATACGTTTACCTTCATATTTCACCACAACTTAATTAAAAATTAGAAGGCTATTCATCTGATTAGAAGGTTATTGATCTGATGATAATGTTGTGTAAATCTTTATCTTAATAAAATTACTATATTTTCTTGATTTTAGAGAAAAAACATCTATGCATTGCCCAAAAAGTACAGTAGCTTCAGTGGAACGACTTCTATACATAAAGATATGCCAATGCTTAAATTCATAATAGTGAGCTCAAATACACATTTTACTATAAGGACTTTATTTTTATAACAAGGTCTCAGGCTAATGCCAGAAAACCAGAAAAGGCCCAGAATTCTCTAAAGTTCAAGTTACATTAACATATCCAAAACAGGATTATGAATATGTAGATCTTGTTCAAGTAAAACCAAAAAGTCCTATTTAATAATGAATTTCTGCCGTAGACAGTAACCTAGTATTATGCTAACAATAACTTTCCAGCGCCTACCTAATAACGAAACAAAAATCTCCCCAAGGAGACAGAGAGGAGGACTTAGAGGTTTAAGTGCACACATGAATATGAAGATTTTTTTTACCAGTTCCTAGACAGACTGTAAATATCTTCATTTGTTCTACCAGAAGCAGAATAAGGTTGATTCAAATCTGATATTATTCTTCACCTTTTACTTATGTCAGCAGTTTCTACAGGGATAGTTTTACATTCAATATTAAATTCCCTTCTTGTCTCCTTTATTCATTAATTAGCTAGAAAGCAAATTTAGATCATTGCATTGTATTGCATGCTAATTATGTGCCATGTAACCACCGTCTAATTTTAAGTGGATAAGCAAAGGGTCTAGTTGGCAGTGCTGGACCCTAGTGATATCTACTCCTATCAAATACATCAGACACAAATATAGTGCATGGCTCCCCTTTACTCGTCCAGTATTTCTCAGCCTGAACTACCAGATGGCAGGACACTCCACCCTATCTCTGCCTCCCCTGCTGATCGGCGCGGAGATATGGGTCTCCAGAAATGACAGAATACAAGTGACATATAAACTATAATAGATCAACCACACTTGCAAACATATCCATTACAGAATGGAAACTCTTAAAACAAATGCAAAATATGTTCATTTTACGTTACCCTTTGACCTTGAGCTCCATCTCTTCCGGGTGAACCTGATGCTCCTGGGATACCCTAAGCATTATAAAAGGAGGGCAAATTATGAGATCAGGTTAACAGAATCCAGCTAAATCACTTTTCAATGAAACTGTATGACTTGCTTTTGGATAAATGTTCTGGATAAATGGAACTGTGGCGTTCAATAATGGGTGGGGCCATAGAAGAAATTCAGTAAAGAACGCATTTCTGTGAAATAAGAGATGGTTAAACACACATTGTTAAAATGCACAAGCTTCACACCTCCTCACTGCAATTCTCTGCTAAGAACACTGACAGTTTTGTCAAGTCAGGTTTCCTGTGCCACTAAGCTGAAAATAGAGCTTGATTTCCTACATCATTCCATCGTTGTGTCAGTGTAACTCCACTGCACGACATCAGTACCTTAACCTAAACATACAACTGCTATTTCTCTATCATTGCTAAAACGGAGCCTGTTACCGTATTTTTTGAAGTCAGTGCAGCAGTATCAAAGGGGAAGTCCTGCCTGAGTGGCATTACAAGTTACGTCCAGCAGTTCCCCGTTGTTCAGGTGAAATGTCACTCTCTGGCTCATGAAGTCTGCAGAGCAAGAGTCTGGGACCATTACTGCAGTGGTCCAGAAGGTTAACAAAACTGATTTATGAGGAAAGGCTGCATGAGTTTACTAACCCTAGCACATATGAACAAGAGGGGGGAACCTGGTAACAACCAACAGATACTGGAGGGATACAATCAGCAGAAGCGGAGCATCTGAAAAGGGAAGAGCAAATGATCCCAGAATGCAGCAATAAATTGGAATGCAATCTCCAGACTAAATATCAGACACCAAACTGAGTACTGAATACTACAGCTTTTTAAGATGCCGATCTTGTGAAAGATGGCATCAAAAAGATTAAGTGCCTGATCTGTCCTCCCACGTAATTCCAGGAGGAATTTAATGGATTTAAAGTGAAAACAAGCAGATGCTGCTTATTCACTGTGTAAGTAGAAATCTAAGACTGGATAATTTTTGAGTCTATAGAGGCCCAATTTCAGTGTTAAACAAGGTCAAGAAAGCAATTGGTTCTTCAGACCCTGAGTGATTTGGTCACTGCACACCAGCATAGCATAGATTCCTCCTGATTCTAAACCTCTGTTCAAATTCACCCCAACAACACGCTTCTCAGCCGTTTTGAATATGTGCCCTAAATTCACAATGATGTCAATTCAACAGCCAAACTTCGTAAGCGACAGGTTAAAAAATAACTTAGGGAATACCTGCAGGCCAGGAAAACCAAGATCTCCTTTCTCTCCCTTTTCACCTGGTGGCCCCTGCAAATTAAGAATCGCACACAGTAAGCCAAATATGTGGTTACTTTCCTATTTTTAATAGTTGCTTTCAGCTTCTTTAAAAAAAAAAAGCAACCAATAAGAAAACAGACTATTCTTCCTGCTGAAAGCAAACCTACAGACTCTATTTGCAAAAATGTAAATAAAGAATTTACAACTATAGAAAATGAAGAAAACAAAACTCATTATAAAAGACTTCAGAATTAACCTAACAAAACTATAGCGATTATGTTATAAAAAAGCTGTTTATTTTCTTTTCTTCTCATTGGAATTTGTTTCTCTTTAGCCCTCAGAAGTATTTCCTGTAATGCTGGAACCAATAGATTTCTGTAAAAACTAGATGTGTTTCTACAGCACATATGCATGACAAAGATATAGTTTTCTAGATAATAAACTAATATTAATTAAATTTTATGCAGAAACACAAATTCTCTATCAAATAACTACTGTTATAATTAATGTATTCTGTATTATTCTCTAATGACATCATCATCAAGGATGTACAGTTTTGGTAAATCACTTCATTATATCGTACAGCAGTATCATATAGATGGAGTAAAAAGAAGAAAATATATTATACTACAGTAAATTCTGAAAAATGTCTAGCAGAAAAAGATGTGCATCTGCTACCTTTCAAGGCTTGTGTGTACCCATCTACCAGAGATGTATAGAAAAAAAATATTAGTGCTGCTGGTTTATTTTTCTACCAATGTGTCTTTCTGATGAAATTCTGAGACTTTTTTCACGACAGCATTGCAGACTCCAGGCCTAATCATTTCCTCCAATGACAGACTGTAAGTGTAGTGAATACTATTGCTAATTTTGGCAGTAAATTTGGTGTTCTTGCTTGGGCATACCTTTCAAGCCAGAACTGATCTGCGATGAGCAACACCACAACCAGAAAAAAAGATAAAATATTAACGTTTTGGTTTGAGGCCATGTTACCACCCCCACTGCAATTCTTTTCACTGGTCTCCAGGCTTGGATGCTAACACCTGGGTCATATTCAATCTGTGATCAAATCTCTTCAGCTAACTAAAATTTCAGATGCAAATAAAACCAGGAATGTTGGCGTTGAACCCACTTCCACTATAGGTTAAACACATATCTGTGGTTGCACCTCAAATATTGAAATTCAGATTCTGATCAGGACATCAAAAGACATTTCATTCTAGTCTAAGATATGTGCTGTTCAAAACATAACCGGAAAGAACCCTATTCATTGTATAAGTCTCACTGGAAGCCCTTGAATAGAAAGTCCACTGGGTCCTTGTGGTCCTGGAGGTCCTTGCGGTCCGGGAACACCAATTTCACCTCGAGGTCCATCTGGTCCCTAAATGAGCACAGCACATAAGTTAAACTCTTATCATATGGACAAAGGCAGCTTCTATTTGAAGAATGAAATACCAATAGACTCAAAAACATCTGAAATATGGGTTAACATTTGACTGAGCAGTTAGAGTTCAATTTAAAACTGCCTGGTTCCTTATAAATACATAAAAAAAAGAAGATTCATGCTGTGACAGTAGCATTCTGATTTTTATATCTTTTATCAAGGAGAAAACAGGATAAGCAATTGTTATGAGAAGAGACACAACAAATGCCAATGGCATTTCACTCTGCCTTTTTTCGTTTGCAACATCAGACAAAATCTGCAATTCATTTCAAGGTTTACGCACAGCAGAGATAAACCAACAACCCATGCATCTGACAACTGTAAAGTGCTGTACAAAGTACCTTTGGACCTGGATCGCCACGATGACCTTTGGCACCTCTGACACCTGGACCACCCTGTGAAGCACAAGCACAGGACTTGCTGAAAACCAAAACTCAAATAAACAAAAACAAAATCCAGAAAAGCCCAAACAGTTTTTTCTTGTTCTTGAATCAGTGTTCAGGAATCAGTGAATATCCTGTCCATATCCTTCCACTGGAGTAATTAAACTGAGAACGTACTTAAGTGTGGCCATACACAGGAACAGATTTAAACACAGATGTGACTACTTTCTAGAGCCAAGAATGCACACCACGTAAGCATCAAAATAACACTGAAAGCTACAATAGGGATGGAAATGTATACATGTGGTCAGCGGTTCCCTTCCAGTTGCTGAAACCTCCTGCACATCTGTCTGTTCTCACCAAAATTACCACACTGGTTAAAAGCTGGGTTTCCAATGACTCCGGAATATTTTTCAGCAAGGACAACTCCAGGATCTACTAGACTTACCATGGTTTAACTTAGAGCTACGCTTAAGTAAAATACTCTTTTACCTGTTTTTCTCTTTTTTGCTTTCTTCAGCGATGACTACATCTGTTAATCATTTATTAACCAACTGTTGCATATATCTATGGATGGCTGCCATGAACGTGTTTTGTATATACATGCCGCATGTGCTTTGTCCTCTGTGACAGCATAAAGAAAGAGGGTTTTTCCCCCACGTTTTTCAGATCAGTTTCCCTCTTCCCCCACCTGAGTATATTGCTTAATCTCTTGGGATATGAGCTTTACAGGGATTCTGCCCTTACTCGTACTCAAAAAGGACCTTGTACAACTAGGCGCCATAATGGAATAGCGTTCTTTAGAGTCTACAATAAGTACTTCTAAAAATAACAACAGTTACATTAAAGACATAAAAATAGGAAGTATGCTTATCAGATTAAGCGCATATGTAATGTCTATGAGACTTCAAATAGCAATGTCAATAACAGAAACATTTGGAAGTATCAGAGTACACTTGCTCTTCAATAAAGGTATCATGATACTGTCTTTGTATGTGTGATCACAGAGCAGTTTTCTACTCCTTGTCCCAGCTCCTTCAGTCTTCTCCCTTCCATCACACAGCTCTGTGGCCACGATCCATCCCATCAGAGTCAGTTTTTACCCTAAAATCTCATCCTACCCTCTCCACAGGGCCATGTTCCTGTTGCCAGTTCCCAAATTCCAGGTCCTCACATTTCTGCATTGCAGCCCAGTAGCTCTCTCTGCCCTTTCTCCTGCCTCTGCCTTTCTCCTACCTCTCTCAGATTAAAAATTCCTATGCAAATACTCAGCAAAATAACTGCAACTTCTCAATATAAGCAAAGTCAAACAGTTTTCTCCCATTTTGTTCTCGGAAGCAGATTACATTTTTACTGAGTAAGAATATATACTGAAAAATAGCCTGATGTTGAGTAATCATATCATATGTTTTACGACTCACACTGTTTGGTACACTTACCCATGTTTTAAACGCAGTATCCTTTGCTTGGTAAAAGCACAAGTTCCAGAAAAGCATTGATTTAAGATTAAAACTTCGCAAGAGGCTCCTTGCTTTTTCTCATGAACTTGTTTTGGTCATTATTCCCCAGCATTACTAAGCTTGTGTGACTAATTTTGCAATTTCAAATTTTTCATTTCTTTGGCTTCTACTTCTAGCCAAGAATTCCTGTTATGCCTTTTTCTCTCATTTTAAATAACTTCTTAATAGCCAATGCTTTCCTACAGAAACAGTTCTTAACTGTTATCAAGCCATCTCCATATTTCTTTTTAATAATTAAAGCCTGTGAAGCACTGAAAGCTTTTCATTGCAATTTCCCCAGTCCTCCAATATATTTTGTCTTTTTCCTCACCTTCTTCAGTTCTGCAGCACTCCTTTCAAAATGTAGGCGTAAGGTTGGTGGACTATCTTACTTTTACTTTGCGTGGGGAACTTCAGACAGCATGATCAAATTCTGGCAAAGATTAAGCCATAAAAACAATATCCCATAATGAAATCTGCCTGACAATCTTAACTCTAAATGATACTTTGTCTCACCCAAAATGACCCAGTACCTAAAAGAGCTTAAAAAAATATTTCCAGAGATAATATCCCACAGAAATGGAAGCCTTTTATTTGGAGTCTTTTTAGTCTAATGCCTAAAACTGGCTACATGGTAGAATCCTGATCCCTTAGACAGAAAAATCCTTGGCTTAGAGAAAAGTCACATGACATTTTAATAACTTGGAGCAGTATTGACCAGACACAGCACATGTGACTTTCTGACTTTTCGTTGGCACAGAGATGAACACTGACTTTATTCTTTTGCTCTGATTTTCCTAGGCCTCTTACTTTTTTCCCAGAGCTATGCCATCTAATTATCTGGCAAAAAAGTATCATTCATAAGAGGCCGAGTTCCAGAATCACATACTCCCCTGCCTACGCAGTGGGTTTTATGCTTGATTTTAAACCTCCTCTTGCATGGCACTATATGCTACTCAAAAGACCGCTAATCCTAAATGTTATAAATAGAAGTACATTATTTTACTGCTGAGTTAAGCTTTAGCAATTCCTGATCTGTATATGCTTTGAACTATAGTAACATGCATCCTTCCAGTCAAATAATTTTTAAACATTTTTCATATTATTGTGAAAAGTGGTCAAACTACTCAATTTCAGTTGCATTTTTGTGTGAATTACCCCATTGTCTTTGTCACGGAACACAAATTGTGCACCTATATACAGAAATTAAAACCTTAATCCATACTGGATTTATAACCTACATTCAAATAGGAGAACAGAATAATTTTTCCTTGTTCAAGATACACCTCTTCTGTGAATTTTCTCCCAATTTCCTTGTCAAGTTTTTGTATCAGAGCCAAAAGAACATTTCTTGCAGAAAGACTAACCTCTGAGTTGTTGCTAGGATAAATGTCGACTAGGATGTACTACATGAAAGTCTTATGTGCAAGTTAATTTTGTTGTTGAACACGTATCTCATGTAATTTGCATACATTACCCTTTTCAGAAACTTATTTTCCTTAGCATTCTTCACTGGCTCTTTCTCTTCAAGGAACTTCCAGAACACAGTAGGAGCAGAGAAATACACAGTTCAAACTTGTTCACGAGACGGCCTCATCTCAAGCTAACTTAGCAAGCAGCCCTAAGATGCCAGAGCTATTCTAGCTTTGAAACAAAAACACATGACCATTCTACAAACATACCAGTTAGGATTCTCATTAAACTAAATCAATAATAGACCACTGCAAACAGAGCCTACAACTTTTCTAAATGGCTAAAATCAGCCTTGGGATGTGAGACTGAGTCATCTAACTTTAGTGATCTGTATCTCAGTTGTCTGGTCTAATCCATTATCTAAGTTCTTCTACAAGGCCGTAAAGAGAAAGGAGATTTGTCCCATCTTTCTAAGATACTATGCTGAGATGGAAGGAAAGTTAAGTAATTGTCATCTACAAGAGACTATTTAGTTCCACTGGTTACACAAGAAACTTAGGTATACATTGACTTAACATTTACACAGTAAGCACTTAGATGAGTGCTATCAAAGTATCACCACAAGGTACAGGTAAAACTTATAACAATGTGTATTTCATCATTCACTGGCAAGCTAGAAAAAGTTTCAACTCAACTTTCACCAAAGCCAGTTCATTTCATCCTCTCTTCTTTTCACAGCTTTTGAGTACCTCTCTGCCACTGGGAGCTCTCAGAAGCACCAGCATTTTCAGTTATGCTTTTCCAAAGCCCTTTCCAAGGGCTTTTAAAACAGAAAAGTCTTCTTTCAACATTTATCACACAAGTGGCATTGTCACAGCCCTGTAAACCGAGCATTTCAGAAACCTAAACTCCAAGCTACACTTAATACACATGTGCTTGAGTAGATGACTAACAGGTGATTAAAAATTTGAAAATAAATGGCGCTAACTATGACATATTTGCTAATGCCACAGACAGGTAACAGGATTCAAGGTCTAAAGATTACCCCAACTGCTTCAGGTCTTGATTAAACCATTAAGAATTTGACTGACTTACTGGGTGAGAAGGTTTTTTACAGCATATTACTTGGCATCTTTGCTATAAATTGAATGTAATTCTATCTTTTTGTCAATACTTCAAACCCTAGTTCAACCTTATTAGTTACATAATGGCAGTATATTCACATGTCTTGGAATAAAGGTGGCCAGTGGATTATTTGGCACAGTTGACTCTAAACCTTAATAAAACCTTACCGGTGGTCCAGGAGGTCCAAGGGGACCCTTATTAGCTTCTGAACAGGAACAAGCATGAGGAAGAGCAGGACAATTTTCCTCATCTCTCTAAGGAAAGATCAAGACAGGAAGAGAATGTTGTCCAAAACTTCAATTTCAGCAGTTAAGAATTTTATGAATCTAAGACATAGTACTGTGTGGATGCCTCAAATGCACCCACTTGATTTGGAAACATACGTCACACTAACTTTCCATAGGACACTAATCCGAGCAGACTTGGGCTTTTTTGAAAACTTGTCGCCGCCCATTTCCATTAAAACATTTGTCTCAAATGGGAAAGTAAAAGGTAAATTCTACAGCTATTGAAAGAGGTTTCTTACCAAGCCAGGAAGCTCACAGCATTTGTCCCGATTGGCCCACGAGGTAGCACAAACAATGTCAAACATCTGTAACTGCAGCTGTTTCAAAACAAGGGTGATGTACAAAATGACTGTTAGTTGTAAGACTGGTGCGAAACAGAGCCATAACAAGAAAAGCTACCTTGATTTAAGCACTCAGATTAGACAGAGGAAAGGCTAATGACAAGCAGCTAGCCTCAAATACGCCATCTTAAATGGTAAAGGCTTGTGTTCTAGCCACATCGTCTGAGCTATCAGACATTACATGGATTGAGCAAGCTGGTAAAGGTTAAATGCTGCAGGCATTTGTTGGATTATCCCCACCTCCTTGATTAAATTCCTGATTTTGCCCAATGGTGCCTCCTGATACTTTTTTCTAGCAAGAGAGGCGTCAAGACTAAGGCGAAAGAGAACTCAGCTGCTCAAAACTATGTAATTTCTCTTAACCCATTGGTCTGGTGCTCAGATTTTATCTGGGAAAAGGTCTCCTGTAGTCTATTACTTACACTGGAGCCGAGCCACGAATAATATTTATCATGTTCTCCAGTTTTATTTTACTTTACAATATGCCCTCTCTTATCCATATTATCCCCAGGCAATGAAAGTTTAAGGATGGTGAAAAGCTTGCTCTACACATGACAACACGGGGCAGAAAAGAAAATTCCGACCACAGGTCTGGGAATGTGGTTTGGACAAGAATTTAATCTACAAGAACACACACATTTGGTAAAAATAACAGCTGTTAGGTACTCAGAAACAATATACTAAACAGGAATCAATGGTAAAACCAATTGTCTCCTTTACAGCCTTGAACTGAACAAAAGGGTCTACAGAGATAAAGCTTTCTTCTGTTACTATTTCTATTCATTTTACATGCCTCATTAGTGTGCATACTGAATAGAGAGGGGAATGGAACAGAACATCCCATTAAACTAACCCCACATGTTCAAAAATTTGAGGAACTGCTAGAGATAGAACTCTCTTTGGTTTTGCTCCCATTATTATTTTCAGTGACATTATTTTAACTCTGGAACAGAGGAGTGAATTTTCTTAAAAATGCATTGCTTCTAAAGACACTAAAATTAACTACATATGTGCAACTTTGGGTTTGCCTCATTTTTTTTTCTTATATAAGTGAACTATTATATTTTAAACAAAGGAATACTTCCATATACATAGACATTCTTCTTACCTGCCAGCAGATTAGCTGGTTTGTGGATATGCTGTACTACAGATGCAGACACATGTGAGCTGGCTCCTTGCTAAATGCCTTACACAGCTGAGGTGCAGCATGAAGGCAGCTTTTGGACCCCTGGTTTGGCTCCACAAAGGCCTGTCCTGAATCCAGCAAGTCTGTGTCCCTGGCTATGTCAAATGCAAGCTGGCTCCAGGTGGGGCTGCTTTTAGATGCCTCTTCACTACACATCCCAAAGCTACTAATTCCAGGAGGACTCATTAGCTTGAGCATAGTAGCACATGAACATGAATGAACATACTACTCTGGGACTCAGAATGACCTTGGGCATTTGCATGATACTACACTTAAGCAAATAAGACATACCAGAAAAGGAGTGCAGAAACACCTGAGCTGATTGTTCAGAAAGCAGCTAAGGTTCAGAATTACTATTGCCATTTTTTCCATAACCCTGTCCATCCCAAGCTGTTTTGTTATTCTGAACAACAGATGGTTGACAGCACTGGCTAAATTTATGCAGTCCTACATAGGCGGTATATGCATTCATTTTCTCTGGATGAGACAATCTAGACAGCCATAGCGATAAAGCATGTTGGTGTAAAATAAAAGAGCAAATAGACATTCCCTGAATTGCTGTATTCACCATCCAAATGTTGAATGACTCAGTATTCTTGTTTTAAAATATTATGTGGGTTGCTCTGACTCAAGCTAAATAACTAAACAAAGCTTTCTTTGCCACCGTTAGACATTTATTCATAATTCTCTCTATTAAGAGTGATTTCGCTTTCTAAATATCCAGCCTTGCAAGCAGTACCAGTAAGACAGAAAAGTCTGCCCACCCTCATCTGATCAGGCTACAGTTCTGCAAAGATTTCTTAAGAGCAGACCTCATCACACATTACTTTTTTTTAACAGTACATATACACAGAGGTTAAAGAAGTTAAATTTAAAAGAAAAGGAAACATCAACTAAGTGAAGGTTTGTGAATTGTAAATAAACAATGTTGTAAAGCTGGACTTTTCATCAAATCTCACTGGAAGAGTAAAGAACATTACTTGCTGCCTGTCACGGTCAGGTTTCATTGCCCTAGCTGGCTGGAGTGCCTAATCCAGAGATGCCTCACTATGAAGTGATATTAAAAGGGCTAGGCACCGTTAGCCTAACCCCCTTTTTGCCCTCTCTATCTCTACTTCTGCCTGTTCATTGAACTGTTCCACACCAGATGCATCAATGGGAAAAAAAACCCCTCTGATGCAATTACAATCCTTCAAAATTGAAATGTTTTGCAAAATTCAGGTGATCGCACTGGATTAATTTATTTAAAAAATACACTAAAAACACTCTGACAATGGTTAAACTGTTCCATGTGAATACAGTCAGAATAAAACTTCCACAATTTTATTCCAAAATAACTGCCTGTCTGTTTTTATTTTATGTAATAAGCATCTCTAAAAGTAAGATTGAAGAATTTAATGAAAATACAGCTAATGAAAAATGAACTTTTCAGAACTATCAACAAACCCCAATTTCCCTATAAATTCAAAACAATTTTCAGAATGTTTTACAAAAGTGAATTTTTGTTGTTTGCGTGCCTTCATGAACTTCTTAAAACTGTGAAGATAGTGGAATGGAATAAATCCCAGTATTCTACTTCCAACAGTGGCACAAGTGATATCTAATGAAGCACAAGGGTGTCAGTCATACTTCTACCTTATAGTCTACTAGCTTCCAAAGACTTCCAGATCATGGATTTCCTGCCCCAGATTGTTGACAAACTGTGTTTCCCTTTCATTCACTTGTCCGGGCTTCCCTACAATCTATACAAATACCTGGCACCCACAAAATTCTACAGCAAGAAGCTGCACTGATCCACTACCTTGTGTGAGAAGAACCTCTATCCTGCCTCCTACTACCTTCTTTTGATGCACTCTGATTTTTAGAGGAAACCAACTCACTCATGCCTTACATGTTATTCATACAAGTTCTACTAAATATGAATAAAATGTGCATAATGGAGACTTTAAAGAATGATATTTGGGTGCTTTTTTGATCTGATCTGCTTCTAATTTGGTATATGTGGTAACACTTGAAGGCAGCTAAACAGTACTATGGAGTAAAGAATTTTCATCTACTGCTAAACATTTGTAGTCTTACATCAGTTTTACAGTTCATTTGACCAAAACCAAATTTTTCAGTGAGTGGGCAGTCTGACTTATCGTTTATAGATTCCTGGGTTCTAACAAAAGACACCATTTCTTTCCACTTCTTTACAAAGCCTTCTCTAGTTCCAAAATTTCCTAAGTTCGCCTTTTTCTGTTTCTGTTGGAATGAGACTACAAAGGTTTCTCTGTGTAATTATCTTTACAGGCTTCATATAATTATTATCCATAAGTCTCAGGCCTAAAGGCTCTTTTTTGTACACAGAGATATACTCTGAGAGCTTATATTTTACTAAATGAGAGTATTTCCATATAGTAGCAAGTAAATACATTTTTGAATGTATTTTCCTATTCAAATCAAGCCTCGGGTTCAAGGTTCACATTCTCTGCTAACCTCATTCTGGGGTCAAGAAAGTTCAAAGAAAATTAGCACGCAGTACTGCACAGCAAAGAAGCCTTTGTAAGATCATTGCCAGACTGTCAATTCTTCTTCAACAACTAAATCTACTTGAAAAAACCCAAACAAACCTTCTTAATGACATCTGACTCCCACAGGCTGCTGTGCAAACAGAATGATCAATTACTGCTTCCAGGAGAATAATTTCAGAGGAATGAAAGAGTACTTAATCTTGGGGAGGATCTTTCACATTTAAAATATTTTATATTATGAGAGAACTAAATATACTAAGAAAGGTGTTTTGGGGGGCTGTCTGTGCCAAACCAGTTCAATTATATAATGAACAGACAGCCGGCTTGGAGGCAAAAAAAAAGAGTAAGAGACATGGGGAATAATTATCACTCAAAACAAAATTTAAGTGACTCCAGGCAAAGGAGTTATGCATTGTATTACTCTATGTAATGAAGTTTGCAACACAAGTAATATCTGAATGTATCAACTGTGTTAACATATGTATTTGAGAATAACATTTGAACAATGATGATCCACTGATTTTATTTATGAAAACAATCAAAAATAGATTTTGCCCATGTTAAGAACTATTGCAGGCTTTTGCAGAATTTTTGAAATGCTGGAACTTTACTGTTTCAAATACAAGTTCACTCTACTTTCAGCTTAAAACTAACTGCAAAAATCCTAAACACTTGCTTTTAGGATATTTTAAATGGATTAAAGAATGGTTCTTGTTCTACTCACTGGCACAGAGTTGTCTCTTGGTCCTCTGGATCTGACCATTCTCCCCAGCACTTCTATGCCATCAGAGCTAATATTCCCTGCTGCGTTAATGGTCTTCTCGCTCACTTGCTTGCAGTCAATAATTATTTTGGCTGTAGTCTTGCTGATAACAACATGTAACTAAGCAAAAGAAAAGATGTTTTAACATACAGAGCACATAGGATATATTAATTTCCTGGGAAAAGGGAGACATTTTTGAAATGAGCTCCTAACTCCGTGTTTGCTCACAAAACTCAGAGAATAATCCATAGCAAATAATCTAGATGACCTCTAGAGGTCCCTTCCAACCGGAATTATTCTATGATTCTAATTTGTTTAAGGAATTTCACTTCTTTTTCTACTTATGGAACATCTGCATACTAACTGCCACCTTATATAATTTGTTCAGTAAGAAAATAATTTATCCCTGACAAAACACTTCACAGTGTTCATATGCCACCCAGATCCCAAAGAACCCTTGATGTATGTGGTCAGTAATAATTCCTGGATCTTGTATGATCCTGCTATATGGCACTGGATTTCATCAATACATCCTTTATAACCACTTGCAAAAGCCAAAATTAAGAAGCAAAATATAGCCTGTGATTATACATTAACCACACAGCAAAACCTTTCATAGTGAAGTTTTTACACTGAAAAAAAATCAAATCACATCAAATGCCGTACAGAAAAGCAGAGCACAGCAACAAAACTACGTCCTTCTGCCTTGACTCAGACTCTGTTGTCCATCACTGATGCGGCAAAGACATTCCCAGCAGAGAGAATCATGGAATCACAGGTTGGAAAAGACCTCTAAGATCAAGTCCAACCACCCACCCAACACCACCATGCCTACTAAACCATATCCCGAAGTGCCACAACTACATGTTTTTTGAACACCTCCAGGCAGGGGACTCCACCACCTCCCTGGGCAGCCTGTTCCAATGCCTGACCACTCTTTCAGTAAAGAAATTTTTCCTAATATCCAATCTGAACCTCCCCTGATGCAACTTGAGGCCATTTCCTCTCGTCCTATCGCTAGTTACCTGGGAGAAGAGACCAACACCCGCCTCACTACAACCTCCTTTCAGGCAGCTGTAGAGAGCAGTAAGGTCCCTCCTCAGTCTCCTCTTCCCCAGACTAAACAGCCCCAGCTCCCTCAGCTGCACCTCACAAGACTTGTTCTCTAGACCCCTCACCAGCCTCGTTGCCCTTCTCTGGACACGCTCCAGCAACTCAATGTCTTTCTTGTAGTAGGGGCCCAAAACTAAGAGGACAATCCAAGTCACAAGTGCCTTGTCATGAGCAAACATTCAGTTAGGCAAAGGAAAGAACAATATTTTGGGGGGAGACCAGATGAAGAGCTGGTCGAAATGCAGTATCTGCTCTATACCGGTACCCTACACGAAGATCAGAACCTAAGGTGAGAGAATGCCAGGAAGGAGTCCTGTAGCTGCTTTCCTCTGGGCTCAGCTGGAACTAAATCACTGAAAAGCTGCTATGAGTTTGGACTCCTGTGCCTTTCAAAAACACATGTATAGCAAGGATCATCATTCAAAATGCAGAAAAATGCTTGAAGAGAAGAATTTGCTAAAGCCTCATATAATCCTTCAAAGTACGACTTCAGCCAGAATTAGAGCCCAGCTCTGACCTACCTTCCCTTTCTTACTCCATCGATCAAAAAGGAAGTACAGAGAAGTTAGCTCTGTGAATATTATCCCTCAATGCACAGTCTCCTTTTTTTGTTTAGGAAAGACACAAACATCAGGAATAAAAGTGAACAACAAAAGCACCTTCCGCAACAAATATGTGCTACAATCCCAGCACTACTTCATCTGCTTTTGGAAAGAATGTTACGAGTTCTCCAACAGCCAAGAAAAGTTCGACATGGCATAGCCCTTAAAATATGTTTAAAAATAACAACTCTGGTCAAAAGAAGGATAGGTTTTTTTGCTGAACTTTTCTATTTATTTTGAGAGACATTTCCAATCCAGACCTTAAAAGGAAAAGCCAATTTATTTCTAAATTACTTTTCAAGGCAACTATTTTTAATCAACTCTAAAACATAGGCAGAAAGCATGAGACAAAAATTGATCACATCAGCTTCATCATAAACACTATGATTTGTTTAATGTTAATTCAATATTGCAAACTGACTTAAGACAGTTTGGTAGATGATTCTGAATATGCAAAATACATTTCTTTTGGCAGTGGCTGACCACATGAAAGAAGATTTCATAATATGAAAGACTGCCAAACCTTTATTCAGAGTGCTTTCTTTTCCTATTACCATTACTAACCTTATGAAAACTCCCATAAAATATCTTCCTTATTTCAGGACCTTCAAAAGTCACAGTTTGAAAATCTCCTTTGTAGTCGTAGTTAAAGAAAGTCAGAGTTTTACCACCATCTGTGTGAGAATAAAAATAAGGACTCTGTGTTAGCAGAAGAAAAAGCCTGATACATTATTTGAAAGGGTCAATTTTGTATTTAACAAAGATGACCAAAGACGTGAGATCAAATGTTAGTAAAACACACTCACAAGTGATCTACTTACCAGGAGGTAACAAGTTACCTCAGAGAAATGCTCATTCCTGGTTTGACAGGAAGAATGGGCCAATAGTTGGGAGTCTACCTCACCCATGTCCACCTGATCCTACTCTCCCACTCAACCTCTTTATGACTTGGACAAGAAAAGGAGGCACGGATCCTCAAGCTAGCTAAATGCCTAATTCCCACCTATTTCAAGGTGACATACCTAAAAAATTCTAGGAAAGATAAAAAGATAAGTACTAATATATCTTTTTTTAAAAATTGATGGCTGTGAAGAACAGCTATCATAATATCTACATCTTTTCAACAGTAAATATGGAAACCTACTAAATTAACATCCCTGTTTTACAGTTGTGGAAGTCAAATCAAGCAGAAACGAAAAGAGTCAGCAAGAGTTTACGTCTCTAGCTCTAAGTCTGCTATCCACCAGACTGCATTGCCTCTATATATGCTATACTGTCAGTATCACTGGCATATATCAAGACAGATGTTATTAGAACTAGTTTCAGACCAGTGGAAATTTTAAAAGCAAAGGAGTAGCTCCCTTACATCAACTTACATCTACTACAGCTCTTTGGATTTCGGTATCATTGCTCCCAGTTTAAAGCAGCATACTCAAAATTCAACTCTAACTCCAAATTAAACTTGGTTAAATTAAATCTAAAAAACACCCATTAGAGACTATCACCTTCCAGATTCAAGTAGTTGTTCTGGCAGCAGATTAAAACATTGGCAATAATAAATCTAGACAGAAAATGAATCATTCATACAGTTAAAGAAAAAAATCACTGATAAAATACAAAATACGTACTATCTAAAATAACTCCAACCAGTGGTTCATATTCTGCATTTAAAATCTCCCAAAGAGCAAATGGTTCCTGAGGTGTGTCGGGGAGTATACGAAAGAGAAACATAATGGTGTAATCAGAAGGGAGACCTTCGGGATGCAAATACCTGTAAGAGAAATAATGTCTTTTAAACTGAAACAAACATTAAATAAATTGGTGATTTACTCACCAGATGTTCACTAAGCATGCTTTCTATTACTCTGTATATTTCTTTAAAAATCAAGACTGAGAAGCAATATGAATCAGTGTTTGCAAAATCTTCTCAATTTAACAACTATCAAAAGAATACTTATGAAGAAAGTGGAAGTTGTCTTTTCCCTTGAAATTTACAAAATTTCCCTTAATTATTAACTTTTTTTATTTTGAAGATCAAATCAGAGGTCAGTTTGAAGTAAAGATGAAATTAATTATATTAAAAGCTTTTAAAAAAATAGTAGCCACTCGCAAGACCTTTGCTATTGTCTGGTTTAACAGATAATGAAAAAAGAAGTTGCTTGGAAGACCAATCTCAATAGACATGTCCTTTGTCATTAAATCATCACTAACAGATAGAAATTAGGAATGACAGAGATGGTTACGGGAAGCTTTATAAATTATAGGGAATGTAGTTTATACATTTCAAAGCCAACATATGAGAATGTGAAGTCAAAATAGATCACACATATGGAAGCACAATCTGTTCTCCTAGAATTCTGGGAAGAGAGAGAGGAAGTTTACGATATAAAAGTATGTTATTTTATGCCATTTCCTAAAAATCGTTACTGAGTACTTCCAATTTAATTTAACCTTTTGTTGCCAAATCCCAAAATGGGACATTATGACAAGTGTCTGAAACAACTGTGTCTATTTTGAAAATGCTAATTAGCCTGATTCCTTAAATCATAGTAAAAGAATCTGAAAGAAACCTGAAGAATTTATGTAATCAATTTCTTTTCCCCAAATATGATCTATTCCTACTAAAGCGTTTCTGAAACACATAAAATGTATAGATATGAATTAAGCTGGAAAAGGAGTTAAATGTGATACATAATCAATTTATGCTGGACAGTGGTCTGTAGATGATCAAATGTGATGTTGCACTGCACATTTCCCAAAGAGAAAAAAGAGAGGGAACTCAATTGGTCTAAGGACAAAGCCTTACAGTATGCCCATTCTGCAAAGAATGACAGAAAATTCAACAAGCAGGGTGGGGCAAACACAAGGTTTGGGGATACAGAGCTCAAAAAGGAAAATAACATTAATGACATTCAGTGCATAGATGAGATGAAAAAAACAAGTGGTATTCTTCACACGTACCTGTAGATCATCAAGAGCAAGATATTCTCTCAACCATGAAAGGGAGTGAAAGCCTACTGAAGCAAAAAGGTTGGGCTGGGGTGGCAGATAGAGAAGAGCATATAAGTGCAGCAGATCCAATTAGAAAGAAGCAGAAAAGGAAAAAGAAGTGAGAAATGCTAATCTCTAGAAATTCCAACTCATCTAGACCCAGGAGGAAACTAAACACAGAGAACGTGAAACAGCTCCAAGAATTATAGCTCCAACCAGGATTCAATGGGATAATCACACAAAAAGACTAAGACAACATCTAATATAAAACTTAGAAGTAATTTCCCACTGTTTTTCTTTATTTTTCTCAGCTAAAGAATACTTTTTGTTACATCTTCCCATGTCCAATCCAGCAGGGCCACTGCTCCCCTCTGGTGCCACTTAACACAAAGTGGGGGACTGGACTGAGAGGAACTAAACACGACATACACACTGTTCATAGAAGAAATGGAGAGTTTCCATCACTTCCTCTCTGAGGAATGACTATAAAAGTTTGATGGGAGGTTTCTTCATCACCTCCTTCCTATCTCTCCCAGGACATAGTCCTTGTGACTGAACTATGTCCTGCATCCCAGGAAGGTACTAGATGATGTTCACACAGATTCACTTCAGTGTAAGGAGATAATCTTCCTTTGTAATCAATGAACGGTCATAGACTGATGCGGAAGGTGACTGAGGACACCTAAAGCAGATTCCCACTCTGACTCAGACTTCAAAGACATACTGCACTCTGTGAGACTTCAACCCACTTTCCAGAGGCACCTTTCACAAAGTACTACGTACAGGAACCTGCCAAGATGTACACCTGCACAAAATTGTTTGGTGCTCAACTGGCACAAGCCTGAAACTGGCTCATGTGGGAAACCCGAAATAGCCAGTGGGCTTACCTTCCTTTACCCCCAGCTGCTATTTCTGAATGAAACTGACTGAGGACTCAGGACACCACGCACTCTTCCTATTCATTAGTATAATGTAGATACGCACTAGCATCTCTGCTCTTCTGACGTGAAAACACTGACCCCTGAAATGAACAATTGCCTGCACTGGACAATTATCTTCATGCTTTTTATGAATATTTACATATTAATACATACTTGGTAGGCTGGGATACAAGGGCATCCTTGTGCAGTCTGTAACATGGGTAAACATTAAATGTACCAGGTTCCATTGAAACCCCTTCCACAGCTGAAAACTCCTTTTCAACCAAACCAAACATTTCCATCATTTTAAATCCTAGAAGGCATCAAAATATACATCATATTAATTTAAATTAATACCACACTACAGGAAACAAAAAAGGATAAATCCATTCGCATAGTTGCATTAAAGAGTTTCATATCACCATCTGTTTAACTGCTGTTAGCATAAAGGGATATTTATTGCCTAACATTGTGACAATCAGGCAATTAAAATGTTTCCATAAATCAGGAACAAAAATTAACACAAAAATACTGTACCTGCAAAATTGTTGCCATCTTTAACTACCAATGGGCAGGCTGGAAAAGAAGGAAAGATATATTTAAGGATAGATATCCCAATACGTCAGAACAACGACCCACTCAGCCCAGAACTCTATCCCCAACAGCAGCAAACAGAGATGTTGTTCAGGAAGGGCATGCAAACCTGGCCTCTTTTTACTCCATTCAGTTGATGCTCCTCAGGATTCACAAGGGTTGTGGCAAACATGTTAAAGGGTACATCCCTGTGTGTTCCGTATAATGCCCTTTTATGGATCTGTTTGTCCATGAATTTGTCTAGTCCTTCTACAAACCCACCTTCACTATTTCTTGTGGCAACAAATTCACTGCCTGCTGTGTAAAAAAGTATGTCTTACACTGAGTTTTAACAAGTGCTCTCTAGTTCTTTATTTGTGAGCTTCTCCAGCCTAATTCCATCTCAAACTCAATTACTTTAGCTGGCATCCTCTGTACCTTTTCAAACTCCACAACAGCTTTCACGAGCTGCAGAGACCAGAATTGCATGCAGTTCTTAAGATGTGTGCACCCATTTCTAATAGCCATAAATCTGCTTTATATTTTTCTTCTGGCAGGGAAGAAAGCACACTAATCTCTTCCAGGAAAGGGGCTCTGGGAAATCAGTAAGCCTAGACGGAGGGTGTTGAATATGGCACCCCAGGATACTCATATCTGGAGATCACTTTTGGAATACAAGCACAAGTGACCAATAAATGCTACTGTTGAGTATTCTCAATGTTCAAAGTTCTCTCTACCACTGAAAGCAGAATTTATGGTCGAAACTAAAGAATTGATGGGACACAAGCAGCATATTTGTGTTCACCAGCTCTGATAACTCACAGTCCCATAAGAATTCACAGTCCTACATACAAGGACTCCTTACAATCACAAACAATTAACATTAGCTACACACTGCCTACTTCCTGGCTTATATGTAAGGAAATATATTGAGGGCACACACCTAAAAACATGTGAATTATTGACATCTAATGATTACATGTTGTTCCAGAATGTCTTTCCCTTTATTTTCATAACGAGCCTGAAGTGTGTCATTTTCACACATTTCAAAGAGTTTGGGTGTGGTTTATGCTATTTGTTAGGCTACAACCTGTTTATTTTCTCTGATAATATAAACATTAATGATCAGCTCTCCATGAATAAATTAACCATGAAATTTGAATAATAATGAATGTAGCTAACTCTACTCTTACAGATGGTTAAAGTACCCTAGAAAATAAAATATAATTTTTATGATTAAATTCTGAACTATCAGAAATGTCTCAAATCTGAAATAACTTTTTGACAATCAGTGGGCGAATCCTGGATTTATAGAAAACAACCATTAATTATTCTGAAGTCACAACACCTGAATATCCTTAATCTTTTATGGAAATAACATCAGAATTAGAATATCTGCAGTAAATTATGTTAAACATATCAAGAATACCTCTTAATCGAAAATTAATAGTTACAAAACCCCGCAGTATTTAGCACTTATTTTAGAAGCAAGTAAAAGTCAAAATGGCTAACTTGCTGATGCAGTTTCACAAACAAAAGTGATCAGCTCATCTTCAATCTTTGTAAAGGCATCAAAGTCATCCACAAAGAAGACATGTCTTTCACTGGGCTTGCTGCCAATATTAACTAACTCTGAGTAGTCAGCATCAGCTATTCCAATAGCAAAAAAGCTGAAACCTGTAAAACAAAAAAGAACACTCTTGTGAGTCATTCATTTAGAGAGTGGAAACACAATACGAACACAACTGTATTTGCACTGGCTCATTTCTTGATTAAATACAAAGGTGGAAATTTTATTATTATCTTATAACACAAGAAAATTCCTGCATATAATCTAAAACAAAGGTAATACATTCTCTGTGAGGTATTTCTTTTGGTTATTTATCTTTAATCAGTTAACTAAAGTTAATGCTTAAGTGATTTCTTGAAGACATATATGACTACTCAGTAATTTAAAGTTTTAGCATATGTTTAAATGATTATCTCATTTAATGCTATCCTATATTACATGAAAATATCCACGTATCAAGTCTACCATAAATACAAAGCATAGCAATTAATTTCCTGTAGGTCTTTCACAGATTTTGTTCTGTGCCATATGTTAATCAGAGTTTTCAAGCCCCTGCTGCCTCATGAGTGAGCACTAAAATAAATGCATTCTCATTGCATCAGCAACTCATCTACATTGTTTGAATCTGTTCTATACATCGTGCATGAACGTATTTCAAAATTTGAGCCTGACTTGAAAGATTTAAATGAAATGGAAATTGCATCCTATATGTTTGAGGAGCAGCAAACTAGCTAAAATTTTGCCAACGTTTTCCTTTCCTTAAAACATAAAGAAAAAACCTGTTTACATCAGGCTGAATGTAATTAATGGACATACTGTTCTTGTGTGGCTCAGCCCAAAATTTACTCCAGTCAAGCTATATTGTCTTTATGTTTGAATGAGGCCAAAGGCACTCATCACAGAGCTTTCAGCATAACAAAACTTTGACTTAAAACATTATAACAACATCTTCATGTCTCGTCCAAGATCAGCACCTCTTCACGCCAGTCTCTATCACAGATGCAAGTCAGTACCTGCTCCAACCTATGTGCAGCTGAAGCATGTGGCACACACAAACAGAAATGGGAGAGAGGAAGTCATTCATCCGACACATCCCAGTCAGCAAGTGAACCCCCACCACATGCTGTCTCCTCTTGAGGTCGTTGCCAGTCTAATACCTAATAAGGCAACTCCAAGACTTACCCCACAGCTGAACATTTTCTGTTCACCTTAGACATAAGACTCCAATTTAATCACAAATATGGGGTTTTCTTGATTGCTACTTAAAGTTATGCATGCTCTACTGTTTTGTGACATGATTTTATTTATGAAGGCACTACACTCAGCATCTAGCAATAATACAAGCAGGCAGCCAAGCTCAACGATTGCATTCGGTTTCAGGAATCAGCACTATACACCGGTAACTTCATAGCTGCCAAAGTCTAAAGGCAAATAAAAAAAAGCATAAATGTAATTTCTTCTTAGACCTCCTCACATTAAAAGGATTACAGCTTTTTTTCTTCTGTTCTTTAGTTTAGTTTCACGTGGCACACTGTGCCCTTTGGCTTTTGATACAAACCTCAGCATCAGGCATTTCTACAACAACTAACCTAGTTCTTATACAGCCACACCATGTGGCTGCTTAAAGCTCTAAAATTGGTGATTTAAAAAAAATTATTAAAGGTAATTAGTGTAACATGAGGGCAGATCAGAATCAATAAAAGAACATACAAAAGAATTTTCAAAAGACCTCTTGTATAGAAAACAAAACAGTTCAGTTTGCTGGTAACCACAAGATTACACTGCATAGATGACAGCCCAGATTCTCAGGATCATGTCCCCTAAATTTTTCATCATGAGAGCAATTCCATTGACTACTGTGTGATTTTAGCACTGCCACCAAAATGAAAAATGAAAATATATTAATCATCAAAAAAAAATCAAGAATCTAACCACATCCTAGATTTTCTCAGCATTTGCAGTCTGCTTTCTTTAAACTTGGAAATCTTCCTGAAGCAAAAGTTACTGTTATCTCATGCCCACATTTACATAGTTATAATTAATGAGAAAAAGGAACATGTGAAAAGTTCTGAAAACTACACATTTTACCATCTAGTTGCATTTCTCTGGAGACTTTGTTCACATCGTCCTGTGATCGTCCATCAGTAATGACAACCAAAACCTTTGGAATGCCCCTTCTCATGCCTGCCTCTCCAGTAAACAAGACTTCTCTTGCATGTTTAATGGCTTTGCCTGAAACAGAAAAAATTGACAACATCCTTCCAGCATGACATAAATCCAATTTTTATTGCTTCTCATATGCTACGTTAAACATCGATAAAAGGGGATATCTCCACATACTCTGTCTCAAATGCGTCTACTCAGAACTATAAGGCCTGAATAATTATCATGAGACTGAAGACAGCTGAGCACCTAGCTATAAATGGATTTCAGTAAGAGCTGTTGGGTCCTCAGCAGTCTATAAATTGGTGTGTTCTGTAGTCATTAAAACAGAGATTTAGAAAAGTTTAATTTTGACTCTAACCTTTGAAAATTTGATGGCTTCAGTCCAGAAGGTGAAGTTCAAGAACATGACATGTGTGGGAAAGGGTATTCTGTGCCAGGTAGAGATAATAAAATCTTCCCTTACTGGAGTGTAGGGCACAGTCCAATTAACAACTTTGAAAGTGTCATTGTAGCATTTTTGGAGTAAATGAAAAATGTGTTATTTTGATACTACTGAGACTGGATGCAATGCAATGGCGGCAAGAAATTTCTCTGCAGTCTGAGAATAATAAAACATACAGTTTCCCACTAAAACAGATTTTAACCCTTTCAGCACTCATCTTTAACTTCTTCACATCAGAGGGCTGTCTTAAGGGATTAATTAAAATGTAACTACATTCAGTTAACAGACGTCTTCCCCCAGCCCGTTCTTAAACATACCACTGTTGCTTAACTGTCCTGGCTTAAAACCAAACAGACCCTCCACTGTGTTCCCTGCTTTCCTACACGCTCTGCAAGCTCCTTCCCACTTTTCCACTTGCCAAGCTGATTTGGTGTTACTCCCCATTCCAACTTCCCCAAACCCCAAAGTCATTCACTGTTGCCTAGTGCCTCTCTCACTTCCTCCCTGATCCCTGAACTCACTGTTGGTCGGAGGGGTGAATACCCAGCAGTAGGGGTAAAGGGTGTAAACCGGAGATTACAAAGACTTTCCAACTTCAACGCCCAACCTTTCACCTCTGGGGTGGAGATGCCATGTTCTCACTGTTTTTGCACTGATATGTTAAACCTCTTAGCAAATGGGAAAGAAATACTGCAGGCTGAAAATCTGCATCACAGTCACGACCTTTCTCACCTGTTTTTGTATTTCCTCCTTTGTAGGCTATTTGCTGAATAGCTTCCAGAAGAGTCTCCTTTGTTTTGTATGCATTCAATTTAAATTCTGTCCTGGGATCATCACTGAACTGAATGATTGCGACCTGTGCACGCAGAAGATGTGTTCATTACTAAAGCACCACCCAGTGTATAAGCAAAAAGTGAATTAGCTTATTTAAAACAAGGATTTATCTTGTAACTTTGCTTCATCCTGAAATTGGAGCCAGATTTTGTTTTCTCTGTATGAAGCTTTCACTAAATAAAGTTTAATTTTACTCGCTGCAACACTGGCAACCACCTAACACTTTCTGGTTTCATTCTGCAGCAAACAGGATGAGAAAAGTAATACCCACTTCGGCAAAAGCACTCTCAATTGAGGCCAAAAGCAAAATCCTAGTTACAGCTGCTCACATGTGTACAATTATTCATACACAGAATTGTAGCAACTTCACTCAGTCCCATGAATTAATAGCTGAACATTAGTAACTTAATTTAGGGAGCAATACTGAAGCAAGTAATAGAAAGATGGAAGAACGTATTCTGAAATATTGCCTCTCCCAAATATGATGCTACATTAGTCCAGACCTTGTATTTCAATATTATACACTACACCCATACAACTCACAAAACTTACATTAAACTTCATATTCTATACGTAGTGTCTCTGATTTAAAAGGAGCTATATACATGTTTAAGCTTAAGCTTGTGTCTAAATTGCTGAAGCACCATGGACTATATTCTGGGAAAATAGCTGTATAGTAAGAAACAGCAAAAACTGAACATTCCTTGGTGTTTGAACAAGTTAAAAATCATTTTCAACACTATCCCCAAACCGCATATTATAAAGGTAATACTTAAAACAGTATTTGCAAATAATCTTTTTTGGAGCAGATTCAAGCATCTGTCTAAACAAATACACAAATAGAATAATCATTGTAAATACCATATTTTATTTCAAATCCTGTAGACTCTGTAAAGCATGTGATTTTAAATACAAAAAACTTTTAATTTTCCTTGTCAGTGCCATTTTTAGCTTATTTAAAAATAAACACCACAGTTGAGTATCAACACCAAAAACATTAACACAACTTAAATCTCATTAGAAGGATTTAGAGGAGACTGACATGATACTTTGCCTTCATGCTAGCAAAGTTCATATAATGAATTTCACCATATGGTGTGTATTAAATAAGATAGTGAAAAAACTCCACTGTCCTAAAGAAGTTAGGATTTTCAAAAGAACTGTGAAATTATGTGAATTACTTTTTGATTAATTTCACTTCTGGTGTTAGCTGAAAACAGCCTGTCAACTCCATGCTCCCTCTGTCTCTCCACATGTTGATTACCTGCGTTCCATCAGGACCAATCTTATCCAAAGCTCCAACAGTGCTATAGAGAAAGCTGATTATTTTATTGAAATTCTCATCTCCAATACTCCACGACCCATCCACCAGGAACGCTAGGTCAGCTTTGGCTGCTTTGCACACTGAGAAAGAAAAGCAAGTATTTTGGAATTAGAGTAGCGCCTCAACTCCTCATGAAATCTCATCAAGCACATAAGAAAATGCAACTGTCACGAAAAGCCCTTGTTTAATGTTAGTTAATAATGCTTTAGCAAACAGACCTGCTGGCATTGACTTCAGTGCAGGTGTAGAACCAGCCGAGCTCTGCATGGGATGAATGGTCTGCAGTGACAGATCCTGTCACAGAATACACTTCAAGGCCATAACGGTTCTTTCAAGTCTGGCTAACCTTTTTGATTTTTATTTAGGTTGTTAAGTGAAGTCACACATGAACTTATCAATCCCAGACTCCTAGCATAACACAGTAAGCAAGATGAACGAAGCTCGACTGTGGAGGTTCCTAGGGGGAAATTAATTCATTCAAAAAACTACCCTAAGTTCTCTAGTGCCTAATGCTCACCCCTTCAACTGCACTACTTACAAGCAATGCAGGTTTCCCCCATCTCACCTTAGTCCAGCATGTTCTTATGCAAAATGAACTGCAGAGCTGTACACCTGCTCACACAAGTTGCTCACCCTATCACGGGGACAGGGAACCTTCAACGCTCTACAGAATACAAGTCTATTGCTTGGGGTCAGAAACAGTATCAAAGCAAAGTTAGGTTTTTCAATGTATTTCATCTTAGAGAAAAGCGTTCAGCTAAATCCAGAGAGTGGGACAGGAAGATACGTAACTGTATTTCTCATTTTCTGTTGACTACTTCTTGGATTAAAAAACCTCACCTATTGTGAGTTCCAAAACACACACAAGTCTTTTTTTCTCTATACTTACGGATTAAACTCTCAATTACTACACGTCAGTTTGGTCCACTGACTTCAGGTTCAAGCTGATGGATTTAACCCTCAGTCTCCAACAATAATGCTGCCCTCACAGAAATATTTACAAGACTCTGTGCAAAACACTACATGATAAATAGAAGGAAATTTACATTTAAAGAGAGAAGAGACTGAATATATTTAACACTTTTCTCCTTACCCAAACTAGACATATTTTTTAAAATCATGCTGCTTTAGAAATTTAATTACCCTAGGATGTCTGCTTCAGTTGCAGAATCTGTATGGTTTAGGAGTTCTGGAAAAAGAAAGTCTCACACATATTAACTCTCCTTTCTGCAAATTTCAATTATACAATAATGATGTCAGATTTCTGGCTCGTTAAATTTAAGCCAGCTGCCTTAACAGTACTGCTGTAGCAAATGCATTTTGAAATCTGATCCCCACAAGTCTAAAACAGTGTCAGAAGCAGAGAAACATTGCATCAACACCTTAAAATTATTATAAACCCACACACACAGCACTTACCCTCTTTTGCAGGCGGGATTGTAGGTGGTGGCGGTGGTGTTGAAGGGGTTGTTGGTGGTTGAGTTGGAAATGGTACTGGAGAATAAAAGAAAGGAGTATTAAGAAATACTTAAAAGCCCGACATTTTATCTATCTTAAACACAGCATTTTCTATTCATCTCCACATTTAAAATAAATTATCTCTAATCACCTAGTTATGTAATTCAACAGAAATGTAGGTGAGCGTGTGTATGTAATGTCCTCCTTTACTGAACACCTGAAAAAAGACAGTACTATTATGGAGCAACTAATGCCTGCATTTCAGTGTGAATGATGCAATGATACAACTGAACTACAACTGGAACGGCTCTATTTTGTGTTTCCCCAGTGTAGTAGACCAAGTTGCAGCCCTGTTCTTAACCTAGCATCCATAATTCATTTTGTAAAACATCAGCGTTGCTTTTGTTTCTGACCACAACCAGTTCTTAGTCAACAAAATGGGTCTCTACCCACCCTGCCAGGAAGAAGATATTAGTCCTGCAGCCCAAACAAAGAGACAGTGCAAAAGCAAGGCAGTGCCTGCACTCAGGGCAGGTCACAATTAACCCTGATCAAGATTTTCCTGAATTCGGTGGAAGATCTTGTTAGGTTTCCAGCTAGAAATGCAGTTCCGACCACAACTCTACAGGACTGGCTTTGTTGCCTGCAACAACTTCTACTAAGGTTACTACATAGAAATTCTCAAAACTGTCTTGTCCTTCTCCTGAAAATCAGCTTTGCAATGACAATCTCTCAGAAACCTAGCTGAATATATGATCTCTGATTGACAGCTTTGCTGACTGCAGGAGCTCCATTTAGCGCCTTTCAATACAGTCTTGTCCGAAATCTCAGAGATAACATGCACATGTGTCAACTTCCACAGCTGCATCTGAGGAAAACCCTCCGCTTTCATTCAAGGGCATTTTTTCCAATTTTTTTCAATGCAGTTAGAATAAGAAGCCCCAGGTGACACAACATCATTCCTTCAAGGAACATTATACTTGTTATTTGCTATAATATGTAAGTTACATTTGTACACAACGCATAGTTAGAGATGACAACTTCAGAAAAGGCACCTATCTTTTGAAAGATTAGTGCAAACAGGGTTCATTACAAGGCTCACATCCACATTCAAGCTAACTTCCATTGCAAATGATGTGGGTTTTCTCATTGGCTTCAACAAGAGAAAGGGCCAAGACTCTGGAACAGCTACAAGGAATTAATGCCCAGGACCTCCGTGGCCACAGACAGACCAGGACCAGACCCATTTAGCAAAGCATCATGACTGCAGTAAGGTGACTTGAAAGGCTGCTCTCTAAGCAGCAGAGAGGTACAGGTCACACTGAACAGCATTTTCTTGAGGTGATACAATACCTTGTCTGCATCACGAACCATCTTTCTCAAGTGGACATGCAGGCCAAGGTGTGTTCTTCCTGATGTCTCCTAACTTACTGAACTGCAGAGCACACAAAATGCATTCCTCCAAAAAGGAGGAGAAGCTTGGCTTGTTCCTCACTGCTCTCAGAATGAGCCCTGGACAACTGAGAAGTGGAGTCACACACCTGTGCAAGTTTTTCCTATGTGAAAACATAAATGTGGGAGGGTTCACCTGAAGAGAAAATTATAAGCATTGTCTACCCTGAGAGAAGGGTAAAAGCATTCTTGTGTACAGCAATATAGTATGAGAAGAATGGTATCACCGAGATTGAAAATGGGCTCGAAGAAAGAAAGATCATGTTAAAATATTAACTCTGTTCATCCTGTATTTTGTTTTGCAGTATTTTGAACTCATGAGAGCAGAATCTGGCCTTCATAAACAGCTGTGAGGGGTTTTTTTGCCTGTTTTGTGTTAGTGAGAATAATAATAAAAAAGCTGGGTTTGTTTTAAAATACATAGGTAGATTTGGTATCAAAGTTCCATTTAACTGTAAATTACTCAGACATTGGTGATATTTTGCTAAATAACAAGAGCTACAGGATACAAAACTTTCTCTATTTCTCTGTTTGCTCTGTTTTTCTGGATTTTTTTTTCCTTCTTTTTTTATTTTACAAAGTCACAGATTTTCAGAGTATGCCCTAATAGCACTTTTTAAGAAGAAAGCTAAACCATTCTCCCTGTTTCATTCTCATTAAGAACTCCAATACAGTTGGTGAACATGACTTCAAAAGTAATACACAGCAGTGGTGTAAGTATCCTGCACCTCTGTGAAGGAGTCACAATGTAGTTGAAAAACGGGCAAAGGGCAAAACACGAGAAGCAATCAAGTGTTATCACTGCCGGCTGAAGTCTGATCTATTTTACTCACGTGTTGTCTCCATGATGCTTACAGCAGGGCCCTCTATCTCCTGAAGCTGTGTATGAACACTGATTTTATATTCAGTTCCAGGCATCAGCTCAAAGAAACAATGTCTAGATGTCCCTCCACCAAGATTCACCTCTTGCTTTTTCCCATCTGGAATCACAAAAAGAAACCAGCAAAACATACTTTCTTTTACTGTTTTATTGAATAATGTAATTTAAGTCTGAAATAAGAAGGGGACATGACAGCAGATGAAGGGAAAGTGGTTGACATAAATTAATAAACTACATGCTGCCTTATTTCTGGAAATTCACCTCTGTGCAGAGGTCTCTAACATTTCATCCTTCATATTAAGTAGGAGCTGAGAGATGTGCCAGACATCTGCAGGAAAAAAGACGAATTTCACTCTGTGAACTGAAGTTAATAAAAACCACTAACCGTGTCATCAATGGGCTTTGGATCTGGTCCTAAATTATCAGAGTCTAATGAGGAATTGTTGCAGTATGTAATTCTACGGCATCCTTTGTCTATGCCTCTGGTTCTCAGAGCCTGTCACATGCTTAGTAAATGCAAGAGAGACTGAACAAGATATTGTATTCTAGCTTCCACTAGTAACCACTTAACAAGTAGGTTAAGGAACAGTATTTGCAGGGTTCCAAAATTAATTATGCTAAATTCTGAACTGGAAAACATGTTGACAATGGAAAAAGCCCAGGTATTGGAAATAGCATGAGGCAAATTTTAATAAGAAAACCTTCAGCACAATTCATAACCTGCAGCAGAAAGAAGTGACATACAAGAAACTGATCTCACGTTTTACAAAGTATAAGCAACAAAAGCCAGTCATTCACTGCCGAGGAAAAAACACATGATGATTATCAGGAGGTGTTACATCAGTATAAAAATAGTTGATCACTGCCTGAATGAGACACACATCCAATCTGACAATCAAAACTCTTCATTATAGATGCTATTAAGAAGCAATTGTTCACACTTTAGTTCGTTCTGCTCACATTTAGGCTATTTTGGCTCAGTTAAAACAATTCTGGCAGTTCTATATTGTGAAAACAGAATGTTGGCTAGCTCCCAGATGCGAAGGAAATCTGTGCTATTTTGTGCCAGTCGAGATCTCTGCTTTCTGAACAGCTTGTCTGTATTCCAGGCCTTCAAATAAACTGTATCATCATCCATTTGCCATTCCACTGAAAGATCATTACTTTTTTTCAACCAAAATAGTACTACTTTTCATGGTACCTTTTACAGATCCCATTAAATATTATTAACTGCACTTCTCTCAAGTTATCCAAGCTTTTAATTTGTCACCATCCAAAAGATCACTGATGTCTACTGGGGATAAGAGAGTTAGTCTGCACAAATAGTGACTTCTCCATAACCTCTTCTAGCTATACCTGAGAATCAGTGCAATGGAAGAGGCCATAATTCACCTTCTACACAGTCAGTGCTAAAAGCATCAAGACACCATGTGTTGCTACATAAAAATATCTCTTGTTTATCCAGATGAACAACATTACTACAAGCTATAATTAATCATCAATAGAATGAGAAAAGACAAAACTGGATGCTGTTCCAACTCTGTTAGCATGGTCTGGATTCAAGCAGAGCTTTCCCTACTCTTCTGCCCTCCTCCCATGTCCATCCTAATCCTACAGAGCTATCACTGATGGTTTATTTACAGTCTTGGATGTATTCAGTTCATCCTTTATCACCAGTGAAAAACTCAGGTAATCATCTACTTTCCACTGATAGATAAAACTCCCTCCCACAAAAAGGAAAAGTTATCAAGATCTGCTTGATATAAAAGGACAGGAATGCTACTTCTACTCATGAAATTTCCAGTGTGTACACAACTCTCTTCTGTCTATCATTTCCAGTATTTCAGAAGCCAGTCTACAGGTCCAACTGCATACATTTTCTTAACTTATGCAGTTCAGTTCTCTGGGTTAGGCTGTAGATGCATATCAAATGACTTAGTAACTTACCCACAAGCGATTCTATAACTACTCTGTATGCAGTAGCATGTCTGTGAAGCTGCCACTGAGCACAAAGACTAGTCATGCGGACTTGATAGGAATCCAAATTTGTCACACCCAGGTACACTGAAAATTAAGTATCAAAGAATTAGATTTACACCTCTAATAACACATACAAAATGACAGAAGAATTATAGTGAAACACTTGTACCAATTCATTTTTAACAAAGCTGCTTAAAAATTGTGTCAAGAAGATCCAAAACAAGAAGGGGAAAAGTGAATCTTTAGACCAAAAGTTTGGAATTTAAGTCAATTTAGTCACGACTGAATAATGAAAACTGCTAAAAATTCAGTTACTATGCGTAAGTACAAAAATATCATCACAGCAGCAACATTTCTGTTAAAATCTAATTTAAAATTGAGCTTTAGATATATAAAGACTAAGTCACGTTATATATATGGAGCAAGAAAAAACCAACCACTCAACAGACCTTCCATTAAGGAAATTTAGATCTACTACTAGGCAAATATGTTTGACTGATAAAATAACATCCGCTTTATGACCCCTGTCTTGCTAACATCCTGCAGATTGTTTTAAAGCCCGATATAGTCTGATTGGAAAAAAAAAAAAAAAGACAGAGAGATACTTTCCCTTCAGGAAAACAATTTGCACACAACCGAGAAAGTCTTCAATGTGAAAATTTATTCAGGGAGCTGCACAAAGCCACAGTTATAGTGAAAAACAGCCTGTAGAGATCCAAACAGCATGAAATCATTCTTACAGGTTTTGGCTACGCCTGTTAGGGCATCACTGAAGCCTGTTGAGTATGAAGCAAATACTTTAACACTGTACTCCGTTCCACTGAAGAGATTTAGAATGAGAATGGTATTAATATCATCCCCTACAAAGGTCTCCAACGCAGGACCAGGAACTGCAAAAAATGAAATATATCAGAAAATCATTTGCTGATCCATTGAATGAGCAAGTAGTTAAAACAAATCTTAAGACATATCCAAAATTACATGTGCTCCTAATGTTACCGCTATTTTTTTGTCTATTTTTTTTTACCGCACTCAAAAACAAAGACACTCTGCTCAGTCCTTGCACGGGTAGAAGCCACCACACACTTGGGAAATTCAGCAGTGGGATTCATTAGGGCAAGGCTAGACACTGGCATCTGTTAAAACCCTATTGTTCTGCTTCAGTGACTTACTACTGCCCTAAATAGGCAGCCAAAGATCTCCTCAGTTTGATAGTGTGCCAGGACCAACAGGGGGGACAGCAGACGCCAGCCAGCAATACAGACCCTAAGGGGTTCTTACACAACAGCGTCATTTAACACTGTGCAGAAATGATAATGAAAATAGAAAAGAATAAAACTTTCCCAAATCAGAATTGCAAACAGCTCCTTTGTCACCTCTCTTAGTTGTTCTGGATACACTTCAGAAACCAGGCAACAGTATTGTCTTTGGACAGTATTTTCATCCCTTAATGGTCACACACGTGTGTTTTGCTCTCAATAGAGGACCACGTTTTTCTGAAGAATTTTGAAGGAGGTTGGGTGCCTTGTCTAGCTGCGATGTGCAAAGGACACAGCACAGACAAAATGGGGAATGAGTAAAATGCCGAGTGTTTGGGAGGTGTAGAATGGGAGTAAACATCAAGGAAAATAAAACTTTGTATTATGAGGGGAAGGAAACTGAAAAATAGGAGAACACAAAAGAGAGGAACAGGAAGAGAGCAAAGGTAGTCTCTGAAATAAATAAAAAAATTCATGGTAAAATGACATAAAACAACAGACTGAAAGAGATGGGTTTGATCAGCCTTAAGATGAGAAGTCTAAGGGGGAATCTTATTGCTGCCTACACTTACCTAATGGGAAGGGGTAAAGAAGACAGAGACAGAATGTCTTCTGAGGCAAACAGGAAGATGGTAAGAAAAAACAGACAAAATCTGCAATATGGGAAACTTTTACTAGATATTAGGAAAGACGGTTTCACAGTGAGGATAGTCAACAACTGGAACAGATGCTTAAAGAGGTTTTGAAATCTCTGTCCTTGGAGATATTTCAAATTCAACTGGAGAAGATCCAGCAAACCCTGTTCCAAGCCGGCCCTGTTTTGATCAGGGAGTTGGAGCAGATGATCTCCAGAGATCCCTACCAACCTGCATCACTCTGTGACTACAAAACTTTCATATTCAAAACCTGAGACACCTAAATTAATAGCACTTTCAAGGTTGTAACTGCCACTGTTAGATTTAAGTACAAAATTCAGCACAAGTTGATGTCAAACCACTGTATAGACAAAAACAAATGAGAAAAATACCCCATCAGTTTAAAAACTCACTGTTGGTAGGTTTGTAGACAATTCTGTAACCCATTGTTGGTGATGGCGGGGCATCCCAGCTGATACGTAATCTGTTGTACCACTCATCGGAGACGCGTAAATTTCTAGGAGCAGACAGGGGCACTAAAAGGAAACCAAACTGAGCTTTTGCAAGTTTCTCTCATACAAGCACATGCATAAAACTCAAGGCATGCACATGAAAATAGTGTGACACCCAGTACTCTTAGATTTACAGGTCAAGTTGCCAGGATGAAAGCCTTTAATCAAATTCATCCTTGGCATTACGTCAGCGGATTAATGTTGATATATTTAAGCAAGCTATACCAAGTTATACCCAGGATTAATTACGAACTTTGTTCAAAAAACAATGAATTTTCAACTTCGTTCTCAATTTTGTCCCCACAGTTTTTAAAAAATAAGACAATTCAGAGATAATTATCTTTTATTTATATAGTTTCTTTCAATCCAAATGCACTAAAGCTTTTAATGTATAAATCATGCTCTTGTGAACACTTAATGCTTTCAAATGGAATCAAAGGAATGATTTACAAGTTATTTAAGTATCTGCACAAACAGCACTTCAATTTAGGAAGAAATTATGTGAATTAGGAGAATAATTCAATAAAATTATACTATCATGACAAGTAATGCACAATCAGATAATTTTTTACCAATATACAGTAGAGAGGGAACTTAGGCTGCAGCTGAGTAATCTTTTGGTACTGGGTCAGAACTCCAGAGATAATGCAATCACTTCTATAAAAAGTTCAGCAGCATTTCTAATGATCTTTAGGAAGTAATGATCTCACACAAAAGGAAATCTAAGAGTACAATGATTGGTTTGATACTACCCCAGCAGGCATTGCTTACTTTATTTTCTGCATTAGTTGGCTTGTCCTTGGTGGGTTATCTACCAAGGACTTATCAGCTTTATCACTCAACAAATTTCTGCAAACTCACAGTATTTGAATATAAAATACAATTTGTCAATTAGAAGCAATCCACTGTTTATAAATCAATGAACTGAAATTACTATAAAGCTTGAGTCATATAAGTCATGCAAAATAAACCCACATCTATACTAAAATACATTACTACAGCCAAGGAAAAAGAGTAAACCTTTCTTCATGCATATCCTGTCAAAAGGAAAGCAGAAAGTTTGTACTTACAAGTTTTGCCAGGAGCTGAGACACTGACTCCTTCCCCATCAGAATAGATGGGAGTGATGGTAACTTTGTATTCTGTATCAGACAGCAAAGGCTGAAGCAGAAGTGTGTTTTGTCTCCCAGGCACCATTACCTGGGTGGTCAGAAAAACAGAAACGATCAACCTTAATGTCTAGGACCAAAACTTTTTTATATCTTACATGATCTCTGACACCACGTTCCACTAGTATTGCTATATAGCTCACATTTATAATATTTCTGATGTTCTATGGTAAAATAAAATAATTAAATTTTCCACCCTTCTAACATATCTACTAGTTACACCTGAGTAAAATAAAAAGGAGAATGTGTGTATGTGATAACATAGTTTTATATTAAACCTATGAGTCACTACTGCTCCATAAATTACTGGTGCTATACGGATAGTGACTGATTGGGAAGCATGAACTGAGCAAGCAGGAGTAACACGATTGTTCCATCTGTATCTAGTCTAAGGACAAGAAAATGTAAGTAGCTGTTTAGGGGAGGAAGTAGGAGTACATCCCACAAAAACCAGAGGACCCCAAACTGCCATGAAACATGGAAGATCTGCAGTAGAAACCCAACCAGGCAACCTGGTAGAGGTAGATCAGCGGTAGAAATGCCTCTAGGCAGTTTTCGGTATTCTAGAGCAAATCGCTGAATTAAGCACTGCTTCTTTTAATACAGTACAAGGTTTCCCCATAAGCAGCTATTTCTGAAACTCTTCAACATACTATTATATTTTAGCCAGAGCCTCAAAAATTAGTATTACAATAGTGGTGGCAGAGGTGCCCAAGTAAAGCCTTGTAGTCTTTTAGCTTGTCAGTAAAATTGTAATCTCGGAGACCCTCCAAAGCCTGAATGTGAGGTACCTAGTACATGGAGTGGGCATGATAAAAAAGAGAAATTAATGCTGTTTGTTGCACCAGATCTGTGCTCTGAAGTGACTTTGTTGGAAAGCAATAGTCCCAAGGTCCAACCTCATATTTTGGCCCCTCCCTGGCCCATGTTCACTGTGTGAATCTATCACCTGAGCCAGCAAGAAGTTGAGGTGCCTATAAGCCCTTTAAACTCAAGGGGAAGAAGCAGAAACTGAGCCTGAAATTGTTTTGCTGTTTCAAAGACGACTGATCTATGTGATGATGGCAGAGCAATATTTTCTGAAGCATATACTCAGACAACAAAGCTCTCACCAGTTCTAACACTCCAGGATACATTTAAACTACTTCCAATTTTGGCAAGTGATACACAGAAGGAAATTAATCTAGTACACCCAGATGTTGAGACTTGTCAAAAAAGTTCTTCATTCACTGATCAAAACTGGACAAAATCATCTAAATACGTGTGCATGAAAGATTCCTATGCTGAACTCTTCCATACATATTCTCAAAACACACAAACCAAGCTCCTGAAAAATGAACCACCAATTTTTTTGGCTTTTTAGGAGAGGGGATGCAAGCATCGAGAACTCTGTTCTCCACATGTGCACATCAGCCATCTTTCACAGAACAACATAGTTTTCAGCAGTGAGAAACATTCTTGGCTTTAAGGATGGAAATATGTGATCCTTTCAGTAAGTACAGCACACCCAAGAACATACTTGAAATTTAGGGCTTGACTATTCTGTAGTGAAAAGTATTCTATTACATTTTCTAGTCCCTGATTTTCAGCCAATTGCATCAAGGATTAAAAAGCTTATTAATATTTTTGTGGAAAGGGAGGAATAACTGAAATTCATATCACTGAAATCAGAGCCAAAAAACTTTAGCATCCACCACAGAATTGTCATGCTATAGAATATTTAAGCCCAAATTCCAGAAAAATTTCGGGTTCTGCTGAAGAAATGTATTTAAAGATAGAAACATTCCCCTAAAAATTGAACATCTGTGTCATTTTATTGACATGTGTTGCACCTCTCACGTGCTTGAAGACACATGATAAAATACATCCCCTCCATTTCAAATGCGTTTAATTTTATGTATAAGCTTACATCATTCCTTATTCAGTAAAGTATTTATGCACGATTAATTTCAAAAATGAAACACATGGCCAATCTGTTTGCTGAATTGTGACCAAAGACAACAAGACTTGAGAGTGTACTTAAAATTAAATAATTTGTGGAATTAGAGCCAAGATACCTACCTAATCTTACAATTTTATAATTTTCTGTAATGAGCTTTTGAGTCAACTCTAGTATCCTTCTGATAGCCAGAATTGGAATACCTTTCCTACAGTTTTAATTTCCTTTAAAAATAAGAACCATTGAATACTAAAACAGAATCACATTTATATCATCCAACTGGATTTGATTAAGCTTCCCAGAGATGAAACAGTAAATCTGGGATCTGAATTTCAGAAACTTTGCATTATTGTCAGAACAGTACAATTTTTGACATTATGATGTGCAAGTCTGCCACTGCATTATATACTATACTATCATAGAGTCGAGGTAAATTCATAAAGCATATTTTCCATTTGAAAAAGAAACCACAACGTTGAAAGTTCATTTTCAGATTATATTTGAAAGAGGTGGCTAAAAAGTAACTTTCTACCAAGGTCTCATAAAAGATGAATGAAACCTAAATGAAAAAAGACTGATTAATATTTTTCTAGAAAAAAGATATCCAACTAACGCATTTTAATATTTGTTATTAATATAGTCTGATTTAGGGCTAAAAATGCCAGCTGCTAGACATCAAAAACAATATGACATATTTACGATATAACTGTTCTAAGAACAGAAGTGAGTCACATGACAGACACAAGGAGAATGATATGGGGAATATTTTTGCATTCTGAGTGATTTACTAAGAAAATAACCTCAAACCATAGAATTTAATCTCTTAAATGTATCTACACATAGCTATCTCAAAATTTTATAACTTAGTTTTTGTGGAAACCAAGCACTGCAATACCAAGATTTCCTCAATCAAAAAGAAAAAAAAAAGCACTCGGCCTCCCAGAACTGTGAAATTATCTCAAAAATGTGAAATCTTAATATAATCAAGCTAGGGCTTCTTTTTTTAATTATTTGCTATACGCACAGAAAAGTACATGTAGTAATCTTCATTCTTTTAAATATTTAACAAAATCTTGATCCTCAGAAACTTTTCATGTATAAGACAATTTAAATTTTGATCATCACACCATATTAGAAAAATAACAAATATTCTTAGGCACTTTGATTAAAAAGTGCTGTCCTTCTTGTGACATGTTCGGGTTAATGAGCAGTATGAAAACTCTGCATTTGAATTTTAATTACATTACTTTAGCATAAAATAAGATTTTTAGGGAAGGAACAAAATTGCTGAAGGAAGAAGAAATTCCTTAAGATTGTCCTGTACAAACATTTAAGAGTTGTTAAAACACAATCTCAGGATAAAAAAAGGCCTAGGAGTAAAATATCCCAAAATCAAAAAAAAAAAACCCAAAAAAACCTCAAAAACATAGACAAAATTTAAAAAATACAGGAAAAAGAGGACAGGCAGCTAGTCTTTTAACTATGACTTCTTTAAACATCTGTGTGTCTGGGCCTCAATCTTACATTTGACTGCTGTTGCCTGCAGTGCAGCAGGTGCTATACGATTAAAACTTTGAACCTCAATTTCACAGTAACATCAAAGATTAATCTTTTGCTAATTGCAACAAGACTGTCATATAAGGAGAAATTATGCTTTAGCAACTCGTCAACAAACTTCTCAAGCTTATGAAGCCATTCACAAAACCCATACAGACCATTCTTACCGCTTCCTCAGCACGGTCACCGTTCGCAGTGAGATAGGTCACTCGGAACTGCTGAACATTGTAATCTGAAATGTCCCATATCACCCTCAGACTTGAGGTTGTTTCATCATCTATGACAAGGTTTCTGATTCCTGTTCGAAAAACTAAAGCAAAACATATTTAATTAATATTTTCTTAACTCTATTTTTAAATTTAAAATTGGGCTAATTATCAACAAGTAGCTGTAAGCTCTCCTGAAGTCACAGTGGGTCTGCAGATCCATGATGGGGCAAACCCACATAGTTCAGTGATGCTTGGGCTTAATAACATAAAAACTTAAACCATTTAATAAAATAATAGTTATCCTATACTGCTATTAACATACATTACACCATCTGCTTTGTTTGTATTACTCAGCTTATGGTGCTAGAGTGCTACAGAAGAGAAATAATCCTGAATCGTTGTTCCTTAAAAATCAGTTTTCTAATTCCAGGAAAAACAAACAGAACACTCAAAAATAAACAAAACTCTGAAGAATTTCCAAGCTCATACTTATAAAGGCAAAGAGAAAAAGAGAGCTGAATTTTCCAAGTCAGTCTCTGTATTCCCATGCAACATGGCTGGTATCGTTCTGAGTCTCTGCACTGTGTTGGCTCCTCACCCACACGTGGCACGCGCAGGAAGCTGGCCACCCGCAGCAGGGTGATGCAGGAGCGCGACAGTGTGCACCTTTCATTGGTGACATCCCTTTCCTGAGGTCTACACCTCCGCAAGGTCTGCCATGGCAGTGTGCTGACCGCATGGATCATCAGAAACCGGGGTTATCAGCTCCTCGGCAGTTTCACAGCTCTCTGCCTCTATATCTGGAGGTGCTTGTGCAGAGCCTTAGCTCGTTGCATTCAGCATTTAAAACTGTTAGCATGTGCTCTGATTACCTGCTATGGTGGGCTTAGAAGTTGTGGTACTGGTAGCAGTCACCGTGGTAGGTATTGTGGTAATCCTTGCAACTGAAAAGCAATACTCAGTTCATTAACAATTCAATGAGACATGAAAGTCACATTATTTATCTTGTATTTCTAACTGTCACAATGAAACTATGTGCTCACACCTACTAATGCCCCACACATTTCAGGCATTTCAGAGACTACAAGGGAACTGTTCATTTAGTTTCCTTCAGGCACATATATTTGCAGGATTAGCACTTAGATCTACAGATAAGACATAAACTGTACAATTAAATAAGAATGCATATAGTTTCCCACATTTCTGGCTGAAGTACGCATAATGACTTCCACTTTGACCATTTATTAAGGTCGTCAGCTTAATTAAATTGGCAGCATTTTAAGTGTGCTTCACTTCTGTCCAAGTGAAAAACCAAAAGTACACTCAGCAACACTGGGCAATACTAGCATTGTTCGGATGGGGAAGGGCTTCTTGTCTTAACAGAAGGCTCAGGATTTAGCCTGCAATTACATTACTAAGAATCGAATACATTTTTAAATTTACACATGAAAAATACAGTTGTTTTAACCAAGTCACTATCCATAAAAAGTGAATGGACAGAGTAATCTGCCTGAAATGCTGGCCACTGTTTTGATCATAAACTGTAAGATACACCATACACGGTTTTCCAGTTTTATCTTTGTTACTTCCATCTAAATGTCACAGAATGCCTGTGTAAGCTTTTTGGACAACTATTTCGGCCAAGAGTGAATTCACCTCTAGTGATTATACATTAGATAAAGAAGAAAGAAAAGGGTATACCGTAAATGCCAAACATATTCAATGAAATTCTTATAAATTATTTACTTTAACGTTTAACCCCCCCAACCCCTCCCCCCCCAAATCTAATATATCTTCTCATAAGGAACCCTGTTCAAAGACTAAACATGGAAATGTGGGATGGAAGACTATCTACCCAGATCCAAAGGTTACTAATACCATAGCTTAGCTAGGGAGCCAAGCCATCATTTTGATTCAATGCCATCTACCACATCATATTACAAAAGAAAAGCAAAAAATGCAGTCAGCAAAGCCCTGGTGCTAGACCACCACATTCTTCAATATTAGAGCAACCCAAAGCTGGACTATATTTTAAATATAAGATCTATGCATTAAATTTAAAACACGTAAACATCTCTAAAAATTACAGTCAAGTGTTTCTCTTACATGTAGCTCCAAGAACAGCAACAACTTCACTTTCACTTTCATCATCAAAAACTGCCAGCAAAGAAACTTCATATTCTGTGTTGGGCAACAAACCCTCAATAACATGACTGTCTGTGCCTCCATTTATGACAACCTAAGTAACACAGCAAGATTCAAGAAAATCAGTTCTGCATTTGATTAGCTTATATGAATTGAATTAATTGAAAAAAGGAAAATGGATTCTCCTTTAAAATAAACAAAATCTACACTCAGATCTGCCAAAAAAAATTTATTAGCAATATGTTGAAATAAAAAGTATCACAGAGTACATCTGGAAAAAAACACTGTTAAGAATACTTAAAACGTATTTATTATTTTGTGGCTAGCTTGATTATCCCAATGTGTAGTCTTACACTTTCACCCACAGCTAATTCATTGCTAAAGCTGACCATATGCATTTCATCTGAAATTCACTACAATTCAAAACATTAATCAGTGAAAGCACCATAACAGGCTAGATTAACTTTCATTCATATTTCTACCATTCATCACTGTTATGACAAATGTATTCAGCATCTCCACAGCCTTACAAAACACTGATTCTATACCAGAATTGTAAACCCAGTTAAGCTTCCGCACATCTGAATGCCACTTGAAAGAACATTTGCTGAAGACTTGGGGATTCAGGGAGATGTGCTGATGACAAGTTTGCTATCTGGTGTGAACAGCAATTTTCCTTGTTTCTACCTATGGCAGCAGCAGAAGATTCACTTGTGCAATGCTAACTGTAAGCAGAAGGTTTCACTACAGATTTTTGTGTGTTGCATTTAGGGACGAACAGATGGGCAGGAGTTGGAGCTAAAGGAACTGTAGAAAGCAGAATGCAAGGAGCCTGAGCAGGAATTCTGGTGAAATGGGCTGTCTGGTTCGGGGAATAGTTTTTAGGGTACACGACAGACACTACAAAAAAAAACAACCTTTCTCTAGGTTAACATTGGCAAGGTTTTAAAGCTGGCCTCTATACACGGAACCAAAGTGAGACTTATAATGGAAATCAAACAATAGGCATGTGCTGCATAAAAATCCACTACAGCAGTTAGCAGAAACTGTGAATCACACTTTACTCTTTTAATTACCACAGGAGATTTCCCAAGTTGGTCCTGGGGAACAGGGACCCATAAAACAATCACAGACCTTCTGAACTCAGATACAGAAAACAAAAGGAGAACGAAATGAGTTGGGGCCGTGCCTTCTGCAACTATCAAGTAATGACAGAGAGGACCACAAAAAAAGAACACAAAGGGCTGAACTTTCAGGCGAAGAGGACAAAAAACAGAAGCAAGAAGAATAACAAGCCCACAAGTATAACAGCATGCACTCTCTACTGTAATCTAGAAATAACAGGCCACCCTTGAATTTATTCTGGCTTTTTAGTGCTAACACCCCCAAATGCTCCTCACTCATCAGCAGCATGGGTGAAGTAAGCCGAGAGGTGTGTAATTCTCACCACCACCCCCTGACCTCAACTAATTGGCAAGTTGGGTCTTGGGAGAAAGAGAGAGGGAGTGCATGTCGTTTCTCTGCATGACTGATCACTTAGCTGGGAAAGAAGCTTAAAGAGGCAAGAGCCTGGAGGTATTATGCTGTCCTAGGCCCGACCCCATTAGAGAGGTCACGCAAGGAGAACAAGAAAGCAGCTCGGGTATTTTTAATATTTCAGCGTACTAAAGCATTAGGGCCTCCAGCAGTTCTTAGTGACTACAATGAACAAGTGGAACCTTAACAGTTCAAATATTTCTTGGTCATTTATTCTCACACTCAAAGAACACAGATACCATAAATCTCACTTAAAAATGTGCATGGCTTAAAGGCATTCACTGACAGCTACTCACTGGAACTTCAACAGAAACAAATCGGCTCATCTACTGCAGGAGAAAATGGTAGGGGATGACCTGTGTCCACTCACTCATCTGCCAACTCCTCCTTTTCACTGCTCACTCCTGTAATTTCTTTCTTTCTTGCACAACTACCTCTCGCTAGGTGAAAAGGAGGAAAGAATCGGGCTAAGCTAAATTTACAGAAAAAAAGCCACATAACACCTAAGCTGCAATGACCGTTTTCTGCCCTAAAGAATGACAAAATGATGCATGAAACCTAGGACCAGGAGGTAAATGTCATCTCCCCACTGAGTTCCCTACGCAGATAAACAGTTTGCGAATGTGGCCTCTCTTCAGTGTTGATGCCAAGAGAGCAAGATGTTTGAGGGACTCATTAAAGATTGAGGAGTACAAAAGAAGCCAAAATAATGGTAAATACAGAAACAAAGGGAAAGAGGAAACGAGACAGAATACGAAAGATGAAAATTTGGGAGAAGGAAAATGTCTGTCATCTTCTACTTGGAAAAAGAGTATAAAACAGGAAAAGCTAAAAGGGATGAAAAACCACTTAAAAATTCAGACTCATGAAAATGGCTCTATGAAGAAGACACACAAGGGCCTAGAGCAAAAAATACAGCATGAGGGGGTGAAAAGAAAGAACCGTAAAGAGGAATAAAGGAACAATCTAATCAATTAACTATGTATAAACTTTTCCCTTTGTAACACTACATAACTAAGGCTTCACAGGAAATTTTACTGTGGCCAGCATATCAGACAAATGAGGAGCCTTATGTGAGGATATTGCTGCTCTGGCTCAGCTACCATCATCATCTTCACAGCAAAGTGAAGAACATGAACATGAACCTCTAAAAACTGACATAGCATCAAAGAGCAATGCTAGTTCTATGGCAGTTGGCATATTATAGATCGGATTGATTATTCATAAAAGACCACTTCTTCTGTCACTTCCTTTTCAAAAAGAAACTGGAATATTGGTTTCATTTTGGTGTAGCGAGCTTTGCAGTGGGGTAGATTTTTCTGTAAGTCTATTGGTCATATTTAATTGGCAAAAGTTGCAGCATAGATGTCCTCAGAATGGAATTCTCTCTTCCATTTCACACACTCAGAAACTCAAGGCAACTCACCTCTTCAGATTCCCCCCCATCCAAAGGAATCCATGCCAATCTGTAAAAAGCAATATCTGATGAGGTGGGCTTCCAGCTGACCCTAAAACTATCTGTTGATGCTTCATCGATTTCCAAATGCTGGGGAGCTGGAACTCTTTCTGCAAAATATTATGCAAAAGAAAAGTCAGAGTAAATCACTCTCTGAAACTTGCATAGATTGTAACATCAAGCACATACTATTTTACTTGCAGCTTGTTACCAAGAGCATAACACGGGAGGTAGATAACAAAGGAACTATAGATTCTTTGCACATTTATTTGTACTTAGGGAAGTGGTTTTGTAGTTGGGGGAGAGGAATATGCACAATACATGCTCTTTATCTACTCTAACTGGACAAGCCTCCTTGTCCCCTCTCCACTGAAGGAGCTCCATGCAACCCTCAGTCCCTCTCTCCTTTGCTCAGAGCTCTCTGCACCATGTTCTTTTCTTATCCTCTACCTCAAAACAAAGTCCCAATCTCTGCCCTTTCCAGAGACTCTGTGTGCCTTTCCAATTGCAGTTTGCATGTGAGTATCAACCTCTTGTTCCGTCCGTGTGCGTTCTCCTTCCTCTCCCACCTCCTGTTTCTCTTTCCTCCCTCAAAGTCCTTCTCTTCCCGTCACTATGTTGGAAAGCATTAGTAAGTGTCATCAGCCATTTGTTTAATGCAGAACTACAGTTACAGAAACTGTAACAGTGCTGAACAGACTACAGGAGTCTTAAATGTCTTATATTTTTTCCTTTTGGCATTTCAGCCTCTCTATACTTATATAAGGTTCTAGCCTTTATTGCCTAGATAGTTCACTGGTTAAATGCATGATTCAAGATTCATCACAATTCAGCTGGAGACAAATATCATCACATTGTATGATGCTTCAGAAAGATGGGGAGGCAAATGTTTTATTACCTAGTTGCAATTAAAAATGCCTTAAAATGGCTGACTGTGGAAAGACTTAAGAAATGAACCTTACCCACATAAATGTTTTCATGATGTCAAAAGATCACTCCCATGAGTAAGGATGCAATTGGCCCCATAATAAGAGAGCAAAGGAGCTGAAAACTCCAATGAAAATAACAGAAAGCATTCCATATATCTGAATTCACAGTCAGAGACACTCGCTGTTACTGGTCTTACTTTCCAGTGAAGTAAGAGAGTATAAAAATTCTTCTTGGAAAGCCTTCAAAAGTTCAGCAATACTTACTTGTGGTAAAACTGCCCGTAAGTGGTTCAGATTGCCCCTCATCATACAGGAAGAAAATAGCAACAGTATACTCTGTAAGGGGTGTCAGGCTTTTTAGAGTATGGGTTGAAACACGACCAACATCTACCTAGAGAAAGCATAATTTGCAATAGATATTAATCATACACTTTATCAGTGTCTGAAATTCTGCTAGGTAATAATGATATAGAAAGAGAATGTCACGTAATTATTAGTAGAGAAATTCTGTGAAACTATGAACAAGCATAAATTCAGGGCCATAAAAGCTGACAAAATCAAGTAACATAGAAAAACTTGAGAAAAGAAAAGTTTTGTTTATGACAAACTAGGGAAAAAGCAAATTCAGCCATAGTAAGCCTACCTCACTAGTTAACATATCAGCACTGTGTGTTCAAGAACCCAGAAGGGGAAGGAACTTTTTGGGCTACTAAATCCTGTCCGTTATCATGGATAATCATTACATAAACCATTATATTTAACATTTGTCAAGAGACAAGATGACAGTTTCATCCAGTCTCTATCCAGGCTGCAGTCAACGTGACTTTGCCAGGGATCTAAAACCCAAAGTTCTATAAACTGACAGTTTATCAGCCTAACTATTCAGTGTCACATTACCTTGGCACCACAGCAGAAATGCTACCAATGAAGAGCAAACAAAAACCTGCCATGTGCTCTTTGAACAGAAATAAAGGAAAAGCTAAGAGGTGGATAAAAACCTACTGAACATTCACTCACTCTGTAAAGTATATTACCACAAGCCTGAGATGTTCAAATACCATTGTGATGAGTACAGCCAGACACATAATCTATATTGAGGGTAATAAATAGGAAGAGGTCAAGTGATTTTAATTTAAATTTTAAGGGACCTAGCAGAAAGAAAAGACACAAAACATTGCACAGGTATGCTCTCTTCTAAACTCGGGAACAGTTTCTTCAGATTTAATACAAATATTCCATCTTTTCTGGATGAAAGACCAGATATGTCCCAGAAGAAACATAATAACACATAACTACTATTAAAGACTTTCTTGGAGGGCTAAGGTACCCACAACAACTTATTTTGTAAAGGATCTGGACTGTTTTAATAATTGGACCCTTTTACTACAATTTTTTTAGATTTCTGTATTAATATCATTCCATCCCATTTTTCATTCTATCACAGAACTCATGGTGATAAAAACTATTACAAAGCACCTTTAGTAAGAAGGCATAACTAAATATTGCATAAGTAAATTATTAAATGCAAGAGTCTAAGTTAGAATATCTTAGTATCATCTTCTCATTCTGTTCAAGCCAAATCCTGTTTCTAGGAAGAGAGTTTTCAATATATAACTAAAGCAATAAATGTTAAGAAAATGTAGTGAAGACTTCATACAGTCTTTTTGAATGAGCTTCAGTCCATGACATACGATGTATTGAAAGTCTCACTATCTGGACTGACTCAAGAATAAATATTTCCACACTATACATTTGGTCAAGATTGTGCACGTACAAACCATCGTTCACTTGAGTAGTTTGCTTCAGTTTATGTGCGCCAGCAATGACTGTTCTGCTATGCAAGAAGTTCAGAGTACTGTACCCCACACATACACGCTATAATTACAGAACTTTGGGGAGGTCTGAGGTTGGTTAAGGGAAGAGAGATGCTAATAATTTACCTCATTGGTTTCCGTTCCATCTGTTTTAACGTACATGATGCGATAGCCATTTACATTTTTGGAAGCAGGGTCCCATGTTAGCTTAGCACTACTGTGTCCAACATCAGAAAATTTCAAGTTTGCTGGTGGACTCAGAGGCACTTGAAAAGGAAAGAGATAAAGCCATGAAAGTGATTCCAGGTTTTAGCTATGAAATTGTCATGTCTTGAAAATAAACAGCACATTTTTCATTCAAAAATTTGTATCACCGATACTTCTATTAAAAGACCTACATCAGTGGAGCTACATAAGCCATTTTAACAGCTTCAAGGCACGTAAAATGGCTTAGCTCTTTGCTGAAACAGAACTTTCAGTCTTGCTAAGTGCTTCTCAACTAATACTGAAAAACAAAGAAATTACATTATTGTTCATAGTAGATATCATAGCAAGAGCTAGCCTGCACAATACTTGCAATAAATTTGTGTTTGTGAATTAATTTAATTCAACTAGATCTTTACCCTATATGCATTTGTTTTGCATGAGTATCCCAGAAAAAAGATATTTTGTGACAGTAATTGTGGCAAACATTTGATTGTGGCAAAAAACTTTCTGAATCCTAGAAGTCCCCGACATAAGGGGACTTTTTTCCAGAAAGCATAACTAGCTCAGAAGATCTCCAAAGATTATTTTTTTTTTTTTACCTCTGCTTAACCTTTCCTCTTTTATTACAGAAAGAAGCTGTTTCCTAACAGCACCCCCTGGTTAAAGTCATATTTATATACTACATATTCCTTAATCGTCATGAGCTGAAGGAAAACAAGGTCATGCAAGAGAGTCTCAGACTGCATCCACTTTTCTGTCATATCAGAGAAAGGAATTTGTGCTGTGTATTACTCTCAGTGGTAGGTTCTGTATTAGCCCAGCATCTGCTAATTTTCTCTGAATTGTGAAACCTTCCTCTATCCATCCTGCCTTCACACACACACTCCTCACCAGTCCATGTGGACAGATAAATATCAGCACTTCAGAAGCTGTTTCCCCTCACGCAAGAGCACATGGGAAAAAAGCAACAGATGACAAACCCCCTAGTACTACATGGGATCTTTAGCCAGGTCATATATGGACTCAGAATCTACTAGCAAAAACCTAACCAGCTTAGGAACAGTCAGGTCAACTTGGCTGTGAGGAAAGAGAAGGCGGGAACACACTGGAATTGTATTAGATGGGTTTGCCACACTTTCTGGCATTCAATATATTCCTCTGAGTCTAGTGAAGGGAGTATCACGTGCTGGCTTTCCTTTCTACTTTCTGTCAGTCGTGGAATGCACTTCATTTCACCATCCAGGCCATACCACAAAATGCTTCAGTCTCAGCTCTTTCCTTTTGGAACCAACCTGACAACGTTGCTCTCAACCAGACAGGCAGTCCTAATGCCAGAGTTACATGATATTTACAGTAAGTCTTGGATAAATCCTGGCCCCAGAAAGAAACCCCACCCCAGAACAAGCTTGCTGATCATGCCTCTGTTTGGCACAGAGAAAGGTTTTGCTACAGTAACTGAGATAATACAGTGTGTAGATCATTATTTACTAAATACAGAGTATCAGATACTACACATAACACTACAGCAAATTAGACAGATCACTTTCGAGGCAGATATATGCCCCAGGAAGAAAATACTTATATTCATTAGTTGGAAGACAGAAATAATCACACTGAAAGAAAGAAAGGAGTAGGTTAATACTGAATCCAGACAGGGAAGACGTTGCCATGGAACACTGACCATGTGGGACAGGTGTGCTCACCAAGAGCTTGCTTTCCTACCAGATTGCCCCACTGCCTGATCACTCAAAGCCTGTTAGAAGAGGGATTATTTGAATAGCTGCATATAGAGGGTTAGAATCCATCTCTCATAGTACAGCGCCAAACACCGGTCAGAGTTGGCTGCATTGAGTCACCCTAAAAATAAATGAATGTTGCAGGGTGGTTAGGTTTTTTAATTCTGGTCTAGTAACAGCGGTGATGATGGGCTGACAAATGTATGTTACTAGCTTCTGTGATCAAACGCTGCGGTCATGATTCCTCAGCTTGTGCCAATGTATCTGGAATTTGCATGTGATCTTCCATGCTATGTGTTAGCCAGGTTTAGAGCTGTGCAGTCTCCAAGAACATATGATATGAATTCAGGCTGGTACAGTCACAAACTACACAAACTACTGTTTAAAATAAATAAAAAACAGATATTGGGCAGATATTGACCAAAAGTAGGGTGAAGAATAAAGGAGGAGTGAGAGAAAAAGAGAATAAGAGAGAGAGAAAGGGACGGAGGAACAAAGAGCCAAAGATTTGATTCTCCAAGCGTTAAGAATCTTCTACACTCATTGCAAGTCCACAAGCATGCCCAGGTTGCAGTAGCTTGCTATTGGCACTTGTCTGTCTACAGTTGTCCTCTCAGAGATGACCCAGTTCAAACAGCATTCCTAGAGCTTCTTCCACCATTACTTGCCAACCTGACACGCAATTGCTTTGGCCCTTCTTCTTCTTAGCACTCGCATGCCTGAACTTCTCTCACCTATCAAATGTAAGTCACTTTCACACTGGCTTACTCGTGCCAGCAGCACAAATAAAGAGCAAGCAATCGCTCCACTGCGGGAAGCAATAGAGATGTCACTGAACGCAGTCCCAGAAATATCCCAGCAGCACAATTCTTTCTTTTCAATTCCTTTGTCTTCCCAATGCCGAGTCTATTTAGAGAGCTGAAATACAGTGCTGTGCACACTTAGCAGAGGACAGAACTTAGCTGGCAAAATTCTTGCTGCTTATTAAAAATGCAACATCTATCACGAGTGCACAGGCGCTTTCCAGCCCTTCATTTACCAGATGTTAGGCAGCAGGGGTTGGACAGAAATCTCTTTGCTTCTTTTCCATCTGTACTACTACTGAGCCAGAGGAATGAACTTCTCCACCTGAGCAGGCTCCCTCACACACCTGGTTCTCTGGACATAGGAGGTTAAACAGAGCATTCTCAGTTTTGCTCTACATGGTGACCTTCATTCACCTTCAGCAAGTTCAGAAAATCATTAGTAGTACCACCAAGATATCCACAGTACCACTACCGACGAGAGAGAAGAGTTCACAGTCCTGTTCCAAAACCAAGCTGTTTTGTAGAAACTCACGTCCTCAGCCTCTATACATAAAGTATTTGCACTGAGAAACTTAAGTACAGTTAAGACACTACCCTATGGACTATGCAAATCAGATTTTAAAATCAGATGTCTGTTCCAATATGTGCAAAGACTATTCTTTAGTTTTATTAACACCGAAGTGAATACAGACACGTGCTACCTACGTGTAGTTTCTTGTCCTGTAAGGGGATCACTAGCTTCTTCTCCAAACATGGCATAAACTGTGACTGTATACTCTGTATTTGGCAACAGTCCATCCAGTTCAAGATCTGTTGAGGCCTCCCCAATTTTTATCTAAAACCACCATGAATAAAAAAGACAAATTATTTCTGAATTAGCTCATTATGAGGACGAATACTATGTACACACTTGAAATTAGATACATGATGAAATGCTCTGCTGAGCATTTGTCTCATACTGTGCCTGCGGTACTTGGCCCAAGATTTTGGGATTTTGCACAATAATAAAAAGAATAAAATTGTCAAAAAGCCAAAAGTCAACATACAGGTAAGAGGACTTTAAAAGTGACTAGTCACATCAGCAATGACAAAATAGTGCTCTCTAGAATGTGCAGTTACTAAGGCCTTTCATTTCCAGCTACACATCGCTTCATCTTCGGTCATAGGACTGAAATCTCATAGCAGGAACTGACTTCCATGCACATTGCGGCTCAGATTTTTGCTATTTAAGGTGTGTATCATTTTCCTCCTCCAGCTCTTCACCAAGAGCCACATTAATATGGACTGACTGATTTACTGAAAAAAAAGTCTTTCTTTGGTGTAAGGCTCAGTCCTCCTGAATCAGCTAGTTTTCAGGGAGGTCCCGTTTTTAACAGAATTACATGCTCACAGCCACTCATTTAGCAGAAAGCACAAGTCTATGTGAGCTTTCAGTAGCTTCCTACACTCCACAAGTTCGCATGCCCCTGCATGCTTTTCAGTGTTCTTGCTTGAACAGAGATGTTGTACGTAATCGTAATTATACATATAGAAACTTGAGCATAAAAACTTTTAAATCCTAGACCAGAAGTTCCATTGAAACCATGCTAGCAGCTTTAGAAAAGTCTACCGGTTTTACTATTTTAGTGACAGAAGACTGGACTTTACCTTGTTCCACCTTCTTTTCCCTCTAAAAATATCTTCTAAAAATCACTTTTGATGGAAGTTATTATTTTCAAATTTGAAAATAAATGTTGACAGAACTAAAAGAAAACCAATAAATGTCACATCTGCACATTTTGTTTACTTTCAAAGGTCCTGACGAAAACAAAGGCTAAACTTCATATTCTTCTCATAACACACTTAGAAAATATCTTAGTCTTACTTTATTCTTTCTTTCTTTGAGTGTTAGTTTTTATATGATGATACAGTATCACCTCATCTATCATTTCAAGAGTCACTTTAATTAAGCTGAAATTTTTGCATTTTTATGGCAATGACATATAAAAATAATCAAATGGTACTTGTGCTTTATTCATAGTCTGTAACACATACAACACTTAAGGCAGGGAAAAAAAGAAACCAAAGTATTTGCGGAGCAAGTGGGAGGTTAAAAGCCTTGCACTAATTTATTCAAGATTTATTTTTTTCAATAATTGCTATTCAAATGAAAGCTCAATACATCACCTCCTTCTCATCTGCTGCCAATCCTTCTGTGAGGGGAGCATACAGGATCATGTAGCCTGTGGCACCAGCTACTCCATTCCACTTTGCTCTCATGCTGCTCTGTGACACATTGTACAATTGCAGATCCGACGCCATTGGCAAGGCAACTGCAGTGGAAAAAGAGGCAGACACTTCAGCTGTCTCACTTGAACAACCAACTATTTTTCAAACAGTTTATTTTAAACCAGGAAACACAAAGGAATATAGCTATCTCCAGGCATGGAAATGCTGTCTGTATGCCACAACTATGAAGAGCTGATAAGTACGTAAAAAACTGGAGAAATAGAGAAACACGAAAATGATGAGCCAATCAATTCTAATGCCAGGGCAGAGCTACCCTTTAGAAAGCATTTAATCCCTTTGACCTAAATAGCTTTCAACATTTCAAGGGGGAAGATTCCTGTTCTTTGAGCACCAAAACACTCTGTTCACATCTCAACCTCCCTTCTCCCTGCTCTGCAGAAGGACAGGCAAGGCTGCTATTAGGAACAAGCAGCAGTCCCCAGAGCTAGCCTTTTTTTCTGGCAATGCTTCCCAAGCCAGAGCACAGGAAAGGCAGCCATGAGGTAGGACGTCCTGGAGGAAACCCTGAATGAGTATGGTGCACACGTCAAAATATTTTCACTACAAACTGCTTTGTTCTTATGGATTGGACTGTCCAAACTGGGCCCCAGGCCTATGTCAGGGGAATTATGCAAAAGTAGGCAAGATCATCCACTGCAAATCATGGCAAACGCAATTCTGGTGAGTATAACTAAGCAGGCTGAGTGATATTCAAACTGTATTAGGAGGTTTAATTGTGAATTTAAGGCACTGATACTACAACATAGCACCAATCTGGGTTCCTGAATATTTCTTTGTATTTCTGTAATTCTTTAAGGTAGCATTTTACACTTGTCTGATTGTCCTCTCTTTCTTCCTCTCACAAAATAACATTCCAAGGCCTCTCCACTGCTGTTATGTCATTGATGCACCCCATCAACATGTCCAGTCACTGGAACGATAGACATAAGGGAACTTTGGCTGTTCCTTTGGAACTTCTACACTAAGAATAGTCCCTAAAATGACTCAAAGGATGTGAAAAAAACAGAAGGCAATTGGTAATTGATGTCAAACCTTTCCTATTAGGAACTCAGAGAGACTGTAATAGGCTGGTTGCTAAGCCTCTACAAAGCTCTGCTTTGCAAGTTTCTGAAGAATCTGATCTGCAAACATAGATTGAGCAATCAATTCTAATTACAATGCTAATAATTCACAGAGCTTCTCTAATCTCCTTGCCCAAACAAAAATTGCAGCCTGCCTAGCTGACATCTCCAAGAAGTGGTAGATCTACTATGTTATGTTCAACAAGCTCTAACAGAGCTCTCAGCGTCCCACATACAAAACATGCCAGCCTTGTCCTTTCTTGTTCATTGAGACCGTTCACTTAGTCTGTTGTCCATGTCTGTAAAAGTGGGCAGAACTTCAACCCAACACTCTCTTTAGGTTTCCACTTCCAGGTTACCCATCTATATGCACTTCCAAACATTTCACAGCCTACCTGCATTCTATTGTTGATGTGTTGATTGTGTTCCCATGAAGCCTACCTCCATGACACACATGTTAAATGGCTAGGTAAGAACCTCATGCTTTCTCCCACACTTCCCCTTGTTATCAGGAGAAACTACTCATAAGCATTTTCAAATGTACTTCAGTCTCCTCCCTCAGAGCTCCACTCAGACCTTTGACACCTACAGAAAGAAACTACATGTTGAGATATTCCAAAGGCACTTTCTACCACATTGTCTCATTCCTATTCAAACTGCCCCAGGATCACAGAGAGATTATCCATCACCTGTCTTTTTCCTTACTTTGATTCTAAAAATCTACCTGAAAAGTATCCCCTAACTTATGACTCATATTTTAGCTGTCAACAGGAACTCCTAGATACTCTGGCAATATAAACAACAACTAACGAAGAGGTGACTGGAGATTAAACAAGTGGTGTTTTCTACTGGAATTTTCAACTGAAGAGCTCAGAATCTCAAATGTAAACATCCAGTGGCAAATGATGATTTGCATCTTGGACAGTTACCAGAGTATCCTAATAAAGTGATAGGGATAAATTCAACCTACTAAAAGACAACTGGAACAAACTAAAACAAATATATTTGCAATAAATTAAAATGTGAATGCCTTTAATATTTATTCCAAGTTAGAAATGACTGTTAAATCAGAAACCTAATTATCTGTACATTATGCATATTGAATATGTCTATTTAGATTTCATGTATCTGTAAGCTATTTTCAATGTTCTATACGAATGAATGTGATTGGTGCCTATTTTAATCTGCCAGTATCTCACATAAAGGCAGGAATGTAAACTACAGTTTTCCATTAGGATAGTAAAAAATACTTTGAAATTGCAGGTATTTTATCATGTGGAGTGATTAATACTTGCACATGCCAGACTATTACTTCCAACACACTATCAGGCAGCTGCATACAATGCTCGATGCTGCATGACCTTGGGGTGTGAGCTGATCAGATCTCAGAAAGCTAGCAGGGCTGGGCTCTGTCAGAACTTGACTAGGTGACTTCAAAGGAATACCAGGCGCAATACAAAATGATCCTCTTGGCTCAGTATGTGACTCTGTTCTCCCTGCCTCAATAAATTAAACAAGTCCTAACACTGTGTTATGGGGTACAATGTGGCTGGGGACGACATTTTGGGAGACTAAGACAAAAGTCTCAAATAATTTTATATGATCTTTTATTTTCTTCTCAGATTGGGAATCAAAGAACCATTGAGGATGAAAGGCACCTCTTGAGATCATCTAGTCCAACTTCCCTGTTCAGTCAGGGTCAGCTAGAGCAGGTTGCTCAGAACCATGCCCAGCCAGGTTTTAAATAGCTCCAGAGATGCAGACTCCACAACCTCTCCAGATAACGTGCTCCTGTGTTTGACCACCATCACAATAAAATCATGTCTTCTATTCAGATTTAATTTTGTGGTTTTTTAATTTGTGCCCATTGACTCTTGTCTTGCCAGTGGGCACCACTGAGAAGAGTCTGTCTCTCTCTTCTTCATTCCCTCCGATCAGGGATTTTTACACATCGATAAGATCACCCTAAATCTTCTCTCCTGCAGGCCGAGCAGCTATAGCTGTCTTATGAAAGCTGCTCCAAGCCCTTTATCATCTTTGAGGCCTTTCACTGAGCTCTCTCCAGTTAGTCCACATCTCTCTTTTACTGGGGAGCCCAGCACTTGATCGAGCATCCAGGTGTGGCCTGATCAGTGGTGAGCAGAGGGCAAGAATCACCTCCCTCAACCTGCTGGCAATCCTTTTCTAATGTCATTTAGAGGCTCTTGGCCCTCCTTGTGACACGGCTGCATTCCTGGTTCACAGTCAGCTTCTTGTTTACAAAGACCCCCCCCAGGTCCTCTTCTGCAGACCTGCCTTCCAGCTGGTCACCTCCCAGTGTGTACTGACTCAGAGGGTTACTCCTCCCCAGGGACAGGACTTTGCACTTCCCTTTGTTGAACTGCATAAGGTCAAACATGTTTTCCCCCTCAAGTATCCACGCTGGCTAACTCCAATCACCTCCTTGTCATTCATGTGTTTGGAAAAGGGTTTCAAGGATGAGTTACTCCACCACCTTCCCATGGATTGAGACGAGAATGAACCGACCTATAGTTCCCCAGATCCTGCTTCACAAAGGTTTGACATTTGTTTTCTTCCATTGTGCAGGGACTTCCCCCAGTCACCATGACCTATCAAGGATAATCGTGACTGTCCTCACCACAACGTAAGCCAGCTCCCTCAGCACTCATAGGTTTTGTCCATCCTGTCCCACAGACTTATGTGCGTCCAGTTTGCTTAAGTGTTCCCTATACTGGTACTACTCAAATGAGGGTAAGTCCTCCTTTCTCCAGACTTCCCACCAATCTCAGCAGCCTGGGATTTCTGAATGCTATTTTAACTGGTAAAGGCTGAGACAAAGAAGGCATTGAGTAACTCAGTGTTTTCCATGTCATTTGTCAGCAGGTCCCCTGTCCCATTCAGGAGTGGGCCTATGTTTTCCTCAGTCTTCCTTTTACTATTTATGAACTTGTAGAGTCTCTGTTCTCGTTGCTCTTCACATCCCTTGCCAGATTCAGCTCCAGGTAGGCTTTGGCTTTGCTAAACTTTTTGCACTCCTCCCTCCTCTGAATTCCACCATCTCATGGTCACTGCAGCCAAGGCTACCTGTGATTTCAAACTCCCCCCTCAGTTCTTCCTGGTTTTTAAGTATCAGCTACAGCACAGCACCTTTTCTTGTTGGATCCTCAACCACTTGTGTCAGGAAGTTGTCAAAGCACTGCAGAAATCTTCTGGATTGTTTAAGCCCTGCTGTGTTGTTCTTCCAGCAGGTATCAGCTATTGATATATCATATACTGACTTCCTGGCTCCTAGTTGGAACTAAAAAGTTACTCTTTATTTCCATCCCTAATATCTGTCACATTTACTAAAAAAGTAACCATATTTTGTATACAGATGCATAAAATTGATATGATCAACACTATCACATCATCTCAGGTATTAGCATAGTTTTCATCATGGAACCCAAAACTGTAAACGTATGAATTCTAACAATATCCCAAGTCACCATTTTACAGACAGAAAATAACTCAATCATTAAGAAAGGAACTTACAGAAGTTACCTTTAAATCTTTGGCACTGGTGGGAAATGTGCAGGTATTTCTGGTCCCCTAATCCTCCTCTCATGAGACCATGTTCAGCCACAAACTTAATTTATAAAGCTTGGCTCCACAATCAAAGCGTAGGAATGTTCTTAATTTAGGGTTCAATACAACTGATTTCAAAGTTCAGCCCAGAGATAAAACCTTTCTCAGCGTTTAAATATTCACAGAGCATTTGGACTTAGGAACTTAGCCCAGAATTAATTCAAACAGAAATTAATTTCAGGCAAATGCATTAAAAGAAGCTAAACTGAAAAAGACTCTCTTCTGCATTTCTTTTTCTCGAAGACTAATACTTACACAGTGTGACTAAATACAGACAGTCAAATCCGTCATGAACACGGTAAAGATACTTACGTGTAGTTTCAGTTCCACGGAGGCCCTCACTAGCGGCATTTGGGTATATAGCAAATACAGCTATCTGGTATTCAGTTAAAGACATCAGGTTTTTCAGAACTGCCGTTGATAAGCTTCCATCTACCACAACCTGTTTAGAAGAAAATTCAACTAAATACACATAAAGCAAACTAACTATATTACCATCAAATCAACCAATTCCTCTTTCAGGCATTTTTTTACACTGGTACCTAAGAATCAGTATACTAAAGTTCAATTCATAATCAAATTTGCTTTTGCTACCATTATATACAGTAAGGTGTGTGAGAAAAGAACAGCAATCATACACACAATGAAAATGTTTAGCTGATATAAGTAGCCATTTAGAACCAAGCAATTGCTTAGATAAATAAACTGTGTGGAATACAGTTTAAGAGTGTATACTGGGCACTTTTTGATATAATTACTACATCATCATAAATATTCCTTTAATACTACACATGTAAACACACACAGCACTTAAAATTGACATTAATACATAACCACGTTAAACAAGTTTCTAGTACAAAAAGACATAAAATATATCCTTCCTTAAATCCCTTTGCTCTTCCGCCTTTCCATTCAATTTTATAAGTTGTCAGCTGAAGCCAAAAGCTTGTTCCACTGCATTTTCTCCTGTCTCCAAAATGCCCAAGTCCTATGCAAATAAATACTTCTCTCCAAATTTTCAATGACCAGTTGTAGACATCCCAAAACATATACTTGTATCATCGTCCTTTTATTATTTTTTCTTAAAACTGAAAAAAATCCGGCTTACCATCACTCCTAGCTCTTTTGTTATTAGAAACAGGATGGTGCAGGGGAAGTCTATAGAACTGGTTCTAGCAACCGTATGTTTCAGCAAAAAATGCAGGCAGTTCACCCCATCCCCTAAAAATGCTCATTGTTATAGCACATTTACTTTAAATTACATGACTGAAAAACAGGCTGGCTACTACCTTACTTTCATCACCATCCAGTTTGACCTACTTTCTGTAGTGGGCTTCAGAGCCCACGTAGGGAATTTCATGGAGGATTTAAATAAGACCATGGATTTTCTGCCTAGTTAGTCCTTGCTGTTGCATTAAAAATTTCTGGGAAGCTTTTTCTGCTATTACCTCTTCTGGTTGTCCTCCTCGAGTGGGATAGTATACAACCCTGTATTTTTCCACTTTGCCTGGTGCATGGGTCCAACTAACCCGGAATCCTCTAGCTGTTACCTCAGATGTGACCAAATCCGAAGGAGCCCCAAGTGAAGCAACAATTGTTCCTAGGTTAGAGACAACAGAAATTTTTTATTTCCCTCTTTAAAATAATTATTTTGCTTGTTGTATTTGCTGAAATTCCAAAGATCGCTCCTCATCAGAAAAATCAAACAATTGGCTACTGCACATTTATTTAGGTCATTTTCAGTGGAAACAAGAGCTAACAGTAAGGATGAGTACTGCACATGGAGTTTGCACTGGGACTAAGCCTCCCTGGTCTTTCATAAACCCTTCTATGAAAGAGACAAAAATACAGAACTAAGCCTTCCTTTCTTTCCTCCCACCACTCTTCCAAGCACTTTATTTCTGGGTGTTTTTTACAGGTTGCCTTCCTCACAGTCATGAAAAACATCCAAGTACATATACAGCTGTGATCTGTGCTCCTCTGCGGGTTGGCAACTGATAGGCTGCCTGTCAGTAGATTGAAGAGACATAGTGAATGGTCATCTTCTCTGGCAATCATTCCTTTCCACACAGATGTCTCACCTCTCTCTGGTTTTCCTATCATCTCTCTCTCAATTTCCCAACTGACTGCTCACTCCCCCTACAAGATGCAGCTAATACTCTGTATTTCTTCCAGCTTCCAGGTGAATAAAAGAGGTGAAAAAATGGAATGAAGCCTTACTAATACACAATTTTTCACTGCACAGGTAGAAATATGTGTGAAGACAGCCTTCCTTACTGATACATATTACAAACTTATTGAAAAATCACTCAGGATTTCTATGATATTACCAAGCAGTACAAACAAAATCCACTGCAGCCTTTCAGAAATAATTTCCTCAGGTAGGACTGTTTCTGACAAATTGTAACATTTTTTCATAGCCATTTTTTTTCCAGAAAAAAAAGAAATACTGTAGTCAGAGAAGGCTTTTTTATGTAAGAATAATTTTCTTTGCCATCATCTTTTCTAATGCTCTGAAATACATTTTTTCTGTATTAAATAAGAAAGAGAAAAAAAATCCATCATCGGGACGGAAAAAAGAAATCTTAATAGTTGAAAATTTTGAAAACTTATGGTACTATAAAAACTATAAAAACAGTGAGTTGGGAGGTGCAAAGTACAACACAAGCATAACAATTCCATGTGCAGCTGTTAAAGTAATTCATGCCCAAACCTGTGTTTTATAAAAATTTTTTCCTTACCTACCACTTGGAAACAGTTACAGCAGAATGAATGTATATTTTTGTATGTTTGGTACTACCAAATATGAAAATACAATCAAAGACAGAGAGCAAAAGATCAAAGATATTAAAGCAAGAATAAAACATACCTAGTAAGATAACTTCCCTCACAATGTACATTCTTGTAAGCAACAGAATATACAGCATGAGTCTTTCAAATATCTGCAGTTCTAAACTGCCAGATATCTGCAGTTCTAAACTGCCAAAAGGCAGTTTAGAACTGCAGATATTTACAACAGGATTTTTAGTTCTCAGTACACATTAAGTTACATTAGATCTTGTTTCTTATTCACCTTTAATTTCCTTTTCCTGTTCTTCTACTCGTGAGCACACTGTTCTGGTAAGACCTTCAACAATGGTATGCATGAAGTTAAAGTCAGCAACGTTGTAGACGTGTGTGCTGTCAGGTTCAGAGGCAATCTCTTTGAGTTCATTTATATCTGCATTCTTTACACCTTTCATTGGAAAGAAAAATAAAGACAATATTTGCAACAAAAAAATAAAATAATCTTGTAAGCACAGGGACTGATAAAAAATTACCAAAATTACTGATAAAAAATTACTAAAACCCAGTTCTTTCTGTTTGTTTTAATGACCAACTACAAATTACTCTGTCATTAAGATGACATCCATTTCTGCCAGCATAACTGGCGTTTTTTCAACTGTCTCCTGATAAAGTAGCATCTATGTATACTGCTAAATTCCAGTTAGAGCAGCAATGAATCGGAGAACATGTTAAATAAGATTTAAACTAATGATGGTACTTACCAGATACAGACATAAAAGAACATTTCCTTAATGTAGAGGGCAACAGATACAAATACCCCAGAGTATAATGGGACACAATATATGGATTTGGCAGAATACACACCAATAGCAAACAGCTCAATGCCAGCATCTCGCAGATTTTTAGCAGGAGGGATAACATCATCTTGGGACTTCCCATCAGTGATCAGTATACCAATTTTAGATACTCCAGGCCTTGCACCTGCTTCAGGTTTAAAGCTGTTTTCCAAAATGTAAGTTAATGCAAGACCTGAAATAGGAAACATTTTAAAAGACTTTAAAAGGGAGAAGTGTCCATTAATTTTGCTAATATCACATCGTTTGTCTTTACACTTAATTTAAAAATCCTGAGAAACATTTTAATGAAGAATAAGTACAAAAGAAGAGTTTATTTACTGAAAGATTAAATTCTAACAAGCAACCTAAACTACAGAGGTGACATTCATCTCTAGCAGCCTTTTTGTCAATTGATGTATTTTAAACTGGCTATGGAGACCTAAATTTATCTTCCTGTGAATGCATCATCTTTTCTTTCTTACTCTACAAAGTTAGAATAGGAAGTCCCCTCTGGTTTTACCTATGTTGTTTACATGAAAGCACATGCTCTGGATAGCTTAGTAAATCTCCATACTACATACATTCTTACTTTCATTTGTCTGTTTGTTCTTTCCAAGCTGAACAAAAGATTAAATGAAACCTAGGGAAAATCTGCTTTTAATAATTGCTAATTATTTAAAGAGAAGAAAGAAGAACAAACTCTCAGGACAAACTTACACATCACAATGAGATCCCATCTGAAAACTCTCGTAATTCTCCCACAGCAAAAGGTTCCTAACTCACCTTTTTCTAACATCCATATAAAATAATCATGATAATTTACTACTTGCTACCTCACAGTAACTGCATTCCTAGAATCATACTAGGGTCCTTCTGTCCTTTGTCCCACTGCAATCACTCCTTCTACCAGAACAAAGGCTGTTGCAGAAGAGGAGAACCTTTCACATTCTTTCTCCCATTCCCTCCTTGCCAAAAAAAAACACAGAAGAGGAAGGCAACAATTTACTTAAAGCCATGTCTGGGTCTTTCATTCTCCTGGCAAGACAGTCAGTATTACTAACTGCTTCTTTGATGACACTGGAGTTGTATTCAAAGACTGTATTTTTCCCACATTGACAGGCATCCCCTCATTTGTCCATCACTAAGTGTCTTCTGTGGCTTTTGGTGTTCTAACTACTAAAAGGTCAATGGAAATCTAAAAGCCCCAGGTGATCGTCTGAAAAGTTACTATTGCCAATTGTCAGATACTAAAACAACATTCTTTCCTTCTTCAGAATAAAGCTCTATGCATGAACGTTACGAATGGATTTTGCATTTTCTTCCTAGCAAGTAACAGATTTTACGTGCAGCATAGCGAGTTCACGTGCACTTTGATATGAGACCCCATCCTGACCAGAAAGATTCCCAGTGAAGCCAATGAGACAAGCACTTCAGAAAAGAGCTTACTGACATTGGATGAAGCCAATAGCACACTGCAAAAACCCTATCCTTTTTACCCTTCATAATTAGCACTAACGCTTCTTAAACTGTCCTGCAGAATATGTTTTTAAATGAAAGGCAAAAGCTAAAACGTACACCATACCTGTTAATGTATTCCCTCCCTTATATGGTAGATTGCGGACTGCATCCAAAACAGCATCTTTTGTGCCATAAGCATTCAAATGCCATTCAATTCGGGGATCACCACTGTACTGTGCAAGACCTAATGAGCCAGAAATTAAGGTAATCTGTTAGACAACAAAGCATTTTTTTTCCCAGTATATACACTTTATGTACTTGGTTACCAACAGCTTACTATAAGTACCTTTGCTACCATACTAGAAAAACTGCATTGCTTGATGTCAAAAAAATAGTACAAAATTGTTCTTAGTGACAACTCCTCAATTTCTTTTCAAAACCTTTCTTTCAAGTGGTAAGTAAAGTAAATGAGGAGGAGTTTGGTACGATTCCACGAAACTGTTTTTGAAAAAGAGCAATTTTATTTAATATGCTTTTGAACAGACTAAAATATAAGTAGCAGAACAGAAATATAACATTTGAGCCATATAACATTTTAAACAATGAGAAAAGCCATCCATTGGCACTTTCCTCCTCTGAAAATTAAACTGCAAGGGTTTGATCTAATGAAGTCAGTGAGACCGTTTCCACTGTTTTTTGTTTTCCACTGACATTGCATTAGAGGTTACTTCAGCTGAGTATCACAGTAAACTGTGAGGAATTAATACTACAAACATTCCACAGCATTACTCTTTTAATAAAAGTGCTAGTTCCAGGTGAGGATGAACCTTGCACAAATAAGCAGCATTAAGCCGTTAACTATCCTGAAATCATGAAATTTTTACATTGCTACAGAAATATTAAGAAAAAAAAGACGGCACCTTACCTACTCTTGTTTTCTCAGATCCCACATTGAAAGCGGAAACCAAATTTTCCAAGAACAGTCGAACAAGTCTGAAATTGAATCTGCCAATACTCCAAGAACCATCTACTAGTATCACAATATCTGCAATTGCTGGAGTTTTACAGGTAAACAGGCTTCCTGTAAATCATTAAAATTAAAACAATATTGTTAATTCAACAATAAAATTTTAATTCAATAAACGTATACCTTTCTCCTCCCACTACGCTTAATACTTTAAGCTTTCTTCCATGGGCTAAATATATTTGTTCTAAATTCAGTAACAGAACAGTTTGGCCGTTATCTACTTCAGTGCTTTCATTAAGTTGTCCAAAATTACTGTTGAGAGACCCATGAAAAAGAAATGCCGTTTCTAAAAATACAATACTTAAAAAAAAAATAATTAACTGCCACATAACACAATCAAACCAGCAGTTCATTTTCATTCTAGAGAATACAAATAAACAGTATACAGTTCATGACACTTAACCTTAGGTGTAGACAATACAGACAGAGCTACCTAGAGACGCAGACTTCCAAAACAGTTATCAAAACCCCTTTTGCAGTCAACATAGAAAAGCAGGTGTTTCTATACATCTCAACAATTCTGTAGAAAAACTTCTTTAGCTGCCACTGTAGACTTCTAAAGTTCAACATGAATCTCACCTTGGGAGTCTAGAGTGAAAGTGCAGGTCAACTGAATATGCTGTATTAAACATAAGCAGGAGGCACTGAATACAGCAAAGGTAAAACGCTAAGACCTCAGATTCAAATTCACAACCTCTGTGAGAACTAGCACCACATGAAGATTTAGTCTAACACATATATGGAAAAGTACACAAAACCAAAAGAGCATTAAAAAAGCAACAGAAAAGACCTGATGAGAATCAGCAGAGATACTTATTAATAGTCCCTAAGGTTTAGCTAACCAGTGGGGAAATCAGAGGAAATGGGTGTAGAGATTAGACACAAACTGCAAGATAAGCCAACAAGAAGGTTTTTAGGGACGTGGATTCTCAAGAAATTGAGAAGCCTAAGCAAAAGTGCCACATTCAGTTTGAGAAAATGAGAGGAAGGGAAGTAAGACAAAGGAAGAGGTTTCCTTAACCTCAGACAGAATCACCACATCTCACAGAAGTGGCTGCAGGACTGTAAAAGTGAGGTTGCTGAAACAGTGGATTCATATTGTAGGGAGGGAAAATGAACAAGTGATGTCTCACAGGTATACCAAACAAGAGCTTACATCTGAAGTATAAAAATAGCAAACTCCCCACCAGACTGATTATAGAATAGGGATGGAAGTAGGAAAGTCAAAACAAAGCACGTTAGTAGAAAAGATATCATGCATCACAAACCATTTAGGGATGAAAATCATGTCCCTGAACACAGTGAAAAAACTTCAGGTTAGTGAAGGAAGCTGCAGCCCAACTTTTATCATCAATTTTTTTCAGGATCCACTACATGAATTTGTTGACAAAGGACACCAACACCTAAGGTGGTACTAATAGGAATCAACAAGTACATTGTTAGAAATAAAGTGATCTTGAGCAGAGATGCTCAGCAAATAAAAGAAGTAATTCAGTGAGAAATAATAAAAAAAGTGCTTGCATTAGCAGCTCTCCTGTTACAGAGAGGGAATAAACCATATGGTTAGCAACACAAAACTTTAACACCATATTATTAATGACAATCTTTTCAATAAAGACAAAATTATAGTCTCACAGGCAAAAACAATCTGATGCGCAGAAGGACTTCAAACAATTGCTACTAATTAAGAGTTAGATTTGTACTGTAGTGTAAATCCACTGAGCAAGAAACCCATCCATAAAGTTACAGTTAATGTCTTAAACATGTACTAAAAACGTTTCTGGAAGAGCAGGGAACATTTCCTACGTGCAGCTAGCAGTGTAGAGTAAGTTCTAAACACATGACAAAAATTCCACTTAGAAAGATGCCAAAACAAATATTTTATTTCAGTTTTTACAGTACAAGACAACACTATTTGAATTGGCAACACATTTCAATGTATAAACACTGGGAAACATTTAGTAAGCATCAGAAGAATGATCTTAAATTGGAAGCGAAATCCAAAGGAGGTCCAAATCTCTATATCACTGAAGTCAACAGGAAAACCTTCCTTGATTTCAGTGGGACTGGAATCTGGTTTGTAATTTAATAGGAACTTACTGGTCATGGCAAAATTCATGTTTTAAATATCTTTGCCAAATAAACTTTCTGTTAATCAGCCTGCATTACTTGCAGTATTTGTCTTCCATTAACACGCAGTTCAATTGTGCCATTCTCACAATGGCCATGACTAGCTTCTTCAGCTTCTAAACAACTATTGGCAAAGTAGAATGCTACTCAACGCCAGTAAGAATGATAGAACCAGACCCCTGATTTACATCCAAGCAGCTGTACTGTAGCACGGATGTACATTTTCAGGATGATCCCAGCAGTTTAATTATATAGCCCAATGATGATAACAGGATTTGTGTGGTTGTATTTCCCTTCTCTACGTCTAAAATCTTATGCTTACTATGAAACCCAGTTAGTACCATAGGTCTTACTCATTTCATATCAACAAGTTTTGCCTACAAGGCATCTTTAAGCCTGTAGTGACGGCTTTGTGAATAAAACCTTTCATTGATTTTAGTAGATCCATTCAGTGAAGCAAAACCCGATGATTAAAGAAAACAATAACGGCATTTCTTTCAATATTTTATTTCCACATCATCAGATCAGTGCAAATAGTACCATTCAATTATTTTTTTATTAAGGAAGCATGTGTGGTTTGATCCGAGATTGTACTGCTATGTCACAGAATGTGAAAATTTGATTCATTCTTCATAGGTAGGAGATACTTGTTGAATCTTTTCTGCATAAAACATTTAGGTTTTGTTACTTCTGTACACCCACTATCTGCTTAAGTTTTCTCCTTGTTGTACTTAATAGAATTGTAGAAAGTTCCCTAAAACAGAATAAACAACAGTGAGATATTAAACAGAATAACATGCTGTATTGAAATCTTTAAGACCTGATAGGAATACAAAAAACCTATCATCCTAGTTTATAAAGTTAGTCTAAAAGACACAGTATGTAGCAAATAATTCACGCACCCCACTGAGATTAGCCAGTTTCCATTACCAGTTCTAGTAAATGTCTTTTTCAATAATCTTTCCATACAACCATATATGGTCATAAATTCCTATAGGGTTTGAGGATAATTTTGAACATTTCAACTACCTAAACATAACTTTAATAGGCAATTTTCTCAAAAACATTTCTTAAAGGAGGATGACAGCATATAATCCCATATAAAAAATTCCAACACTCAGTGTTTTAGCCCACTACAAGTTTCAATACTGTGAACTGGTTGTGTATATTCCCCTTTTATTCAGTTATCAAGAATACAGTAATGAGAGAGAAGGTACTATAAAATATATATACACTACTCACCAGTTTCAAAAGCAGGACAATAGGGAGGAGACCAGTTACCTAATTTTGTATGCTTCCTAATGATACATAGATGGCATTATTCTACTTCAACTGCTGCATTCCACAATAAGCAATAACAGAGCCTGTGATTTTTAGATTAGAGAAAATTACAGAATTGCAAACATCCTGAAGTCAGAAAAGGAGCATATATATTTTAAACCAGCAACTGTCTTCAGTGCATCCACCTACAATGGGTGGAAGAGTTTGCTGGGGAGAAAGCAAAAAATTAATGGACTTTCTATAACAAATTTACAATCTTCCTAGTGTTATTTGGCAAAAGGAACTTGCCATTCTGGCAGGAAGATAACTGAGGAGGAAGGTGCTTGGTCTGCTGATTTCCACACATCACAAATGAAGGGATAGGCTCAGAATTTCACCTCCAAAGAGACCAGCATACAACTAAAGGCTACCAGCAATGTGTTAGGAAAAGATCATAGAATCACAGAATGGTAGAACCATTGGAACTAGAGCAGGTTGCACAGGACCTCTTCTAGGCAGGTTTTGAATATCTCCAGAGAAGGAGACTCCACAGCCTCTCTGGGCAACCTGTTCCAGTGCTCAGTCACTCTCAAAGTAAAGAAGTTCTTCCTCATGTTCAGATGGAAAAGATATTTGCACAAAACCTGCGTCAGTATTACCAACAGTCATATCATCGGCAAGATTTTCAGTTCCTTTGTTTCAGGGAAAGCTTTCAAAGAATAACCAGCATTGAAGGAAGTCTGCACGTACCAAATGAAGCTTCCTGCCTTTGATCCCTCAAGCCCCCAGACATTTAAAGGTGACGTGTCTGCTTGCAATCCCAGCATGCAATTGCTAAACCACTACCAAGACCCATGTCAGAGTTTGGCTGATAGGGAAGCCAATGATGGCAATGGTGAAAAAAAGATCCAGCTAGAACTTTCTGGGATAGAGGGAGAGTTATCGGAGCCTGCAAAATGTGACCCTTGAGACATCCTACTGAAGGGAATGGAGAGCAGAATGAGGACTGAGAGGTCTCTGGCAGTACAGCAGATGCACAGAACAAAGCAGAGTCCGCAAACTTCTGCAAACACTGACCACTTCTCCAAGGCTGCAGTTTCAACCTGTTATTATTCTTTCAGATATGTGTTCAGCGAGCATTGTTAAAAAATAGAAGTCTGACAAAAAAACCAGCAAGCCTTACTTAGACACAAATACAAAACTATGATTTTTAGACTAGAGTAGTGGCTCTGACTCTTGGAGTTATTATTCCTACTCTTCGAAAGTTCTTTGCAAGTCAAGGGGAGAAGCAGCAAATAGAGGCACTGCCACCTGGGAGGACTCAATGCCTTGGAAGAACCAGTTCAATTTGCATGCAGTTATGATACATTTTGCAGACACACATTTGATATTTTGCCTCCCCTTGGTATGCAACTCTGTTCTCATTTTCAAGAGCGAAAACACACACTTCTGCTAGAAGAAGTTAAGACTATAACTCTTTCTGAGTCTGCAATACATCGTTTCCTTTCTTACTGCCTGTCACAGTGGAAAAGTCAAATAATATACGTGGAAGGAGAGGAAGAAAGTTCAAGTAGAGGTCAGTAATAATACAGTATGAACAGAAGACTCATTCAAGGGGTAACAAAGCACAAAAGGCAAGAAGCTTCATGACAAAACCAAGTGAAAAATACCTCGTGAATAAAGCATGAATGACAGAGAAAAGTCAGTCCTCCACAGTGACTGACAGCCCCCAGCTGAGCAGAAGCACCACTGAGGACAAGTGCAATATAAATCTACATCAGCAAGATGTCACTTTTAAAAAAGGGGTTAAAAAATCACAGGAACGCGAGGCAGTGTTCAGCTCCAAAATTCAGCAACTCACTAGTCCACACTTCTAACTTTGATATTATTCCACTGTGCTGGTGATATCATCACTGCACTTAGACCTCAGTTTAACACATCCCATATGTCAGGCTACAGACCAGACAAATGCATACAACATAACTGCTTTTCTTTGAACTTGATCCAACCGTAGCTTGAATTTGAAGGACTGAAATGCTGGAACATCATTAGGTTGAAAGAGCAGCCCAACGAGGTTAGAAGTTTGTCCCTGCTCTCTAGAAAAAAAAAACAAAATAAAATAAAGCAGCTAGCCTTTTCCCATGCACCTTGTTCTGTTCCAGGAAACTAATATAGCCCAACTGGCAAGCCTACAAATTTATTATTTGGGGGAGTTGGAATATCAAGATTTACTGAATCTGTTGTGTCTAATCATGACACATTTGACTGTGAATGCTTCTTTCAAAAAGTACACAGCAATAAATAAATGTTATTATTTAAAGCTTACATTTTGAATTTAAAGCCACAAAACTAATTAAAGCAGTAGCTGATAATGCATATTAATTGCCTACATATACTAGTGATAATTCTCAAGTGAGAGAAGGAAGCGTAAAACCATTTTCTATGCACCTTTCCATACACACTCAATGACAGTGGTACTTCTGCAGTAAGCAATCATTAGACTTAGAAATACTTTTAGAACTTTACTTCCTAAATCTTAACTTTTTAATTTACTTCACAGACAGAATAAATATAAAAGGTAAATATGAAAGAAAGTGCTGACGTTTTTCTGGCAGACCATTGCTGATTGATAGCACTGAAGCACCTGATGTCTGCAGCAGCTTCCCAAATAGCAACACTAAACTCACTTGGTCTATGTACCTAGATAGAAAAATATGTTTAAAAATCCCCCTGCATTTAAACTTGAAAGTTCAAAACATTTATCTTAATTTCTCTTCCAACAGGCAACATGTCAACACAGAACAAAGCATACTGCTGAAACCTTTCCTGAAACTGTAGTTCAGCGTGGCATGATACTATGTTCATTTAGCCATAAAGGGGGAAGGGGATATTGCCCAGCTCACTAGGGATGAGCCTAGGCTTGGAGTGCCAAGGCCAGGGTGAGATTGACAGCCCAGCTCAAGTGTGTTTACACCAATGCACGTAGCATGGGCAATAAACAGGAGGAGCTGGAAGCCATTATACAGCAGGATGGCTACGACTTGGTCGCCATCACAGAAATGTGGTGGGACAACTCGCATGACTGGCATGCTGTCATAGA